>OBVR01000080.1_pt1 | contig 38026 bp, 53 predicted proteins | sample 1476201 | NCBI WGS metagenome assembly OBVR01 (sample SAMEA2580024, study PRJEB22360) | human gut metagenome | biome: human gut; feature: human-associated habitat; material: faeces | place: Denmark | collected 2008/2010 | reverse complement strand
TTATTTCTTACAGAACTACCTAGCGGAAACTAGGTAGTTTTTTTATACTATCATTTATTATTCTTCCAATGCCCATCCCATTAATTTACTCATTTCAAATACTACATTTCGTCTTACTCCAGTTGAAATACCTAGATAATTAAATTTTAAAACATCCCATTCTAAATCAGTTGTAACTGTTTCAACATGCCTAACATCTTCAAACTTCATTGTTTCACCAGTCGGTAGCCATATGATCAAACTTTTTGATTTTTCCATTTATTATCCCTCCACCTTCACAGCAAACGGCCAATAGCGCTCATCAATTGCTTTGATTACTGATTCAGTAAGTTTATATGCTGAATCGTGCCAATTTGTTAGTTCTTCATACTCAACAAGTCTAGCATCAGTTCTACCACTAAAAAGTTGCACTAAATATTTATGGTCAATAACTACTTTATACAACTGTTCTTTCTCGACTTCGTAGCCAAATAACTTCATTCTTATCAATGTCTCAATTGGATAATTCGTGGTATCGACAAGCCAATCTTGAAAATCACTTCTCTCATTTCTATTTGTATTAAAAGCATTTATTAAAACACCACCAAGTTCCCAATCTAACTCTTCAAAATTATCTTCGAACCAATACGCCACAAACTTTGGAACAATGGCTTTTTCCTGTACTTTAAGCTCTTTTATGACGTCAATTGCTGCATTTACTCCGTCGTCATAACCTCTTGCCCATTCATCTTCTGCATCGCCGCCTCCGATGTCATAGAGCGCTTGAATTAAATCTTCTTTTTCTTGTTTATTCATCGCTGTCCCTCCTATGGATATACATTTATTGCTTTGCCATGACAAGTAGAATCACATGCTTGATAAGTTAATTGCCACTTGTCGTTCATATCAATTTTTTTACCGCATTCTACACACCTGACATTCCCATCTTCGCTATATCCGTTTTTAATTAGCCACTTTTTGAATTGCTTATTTTTTTGGCGTTTATTCAACAAGATTCCTCCACTTCGTTAAATCCGCAAACTAATGAGTTCATGTTCCAAATGCCGCCGCCTTCAAGTGCAACTTTTCTTTTGTCTTTCTCAGGAAATTCAAGAATCAACCCATTCACTAATACTGTTTTTACTACTAAAAATTTGTCTGTGTATTGTGGAACTCCTTCACCGATATACTTTACTTTGTCTCCTGGTTGAATACTCATACTCATTCCGATACCTCCTAAAGCAAACCGCTGTCAATCAGCAATACTTCGCCGTCTTCTTCAATATTTTCTAATTTATTGAAAGCTTCTTCTGGGCCAGTCTTGTCACCCTCTTCAGTATGACTTTTAGCAACCATTTTGAACGCTTCGTATTTATCAATTGTTTTCATATCATCGAAAAATTCTGTTTCGTCTTCTACTTCGCAAATAGTATCCTTGTATAGTTCTAAACATTGTTTTTCATCTTTAGCAGCGATTAATGCAAAATAAGGTTCTTTAATTTCGTAAAATTTCATTTATTTTTCCTCCTGTTCCCAAACCCACTGGCTAAATGACTGTAATACTTGAGCTAATTCATCATCATTTAAATCACCATATGCATAAGCTACTTGCTTATACTTCATTTTTCCACCAGTAGTTGATAAAAATCCCATGATTTCGATAACTTCACGTAATCCGTGTAATTTGCATGATTCTTTCAACCAATCCAGCACGATCTGCTGATTTTCGTTGAGTTCTGGTTGATTACTTTTTGAAGCTCTTTTATTCCAAAGGACTAATAATTTTTCAAAACAAACTTTATCGTGCTCTTTTTCATCCATATCATCCCACGGAACAGAAATTTCGATGCTTGCATTGCATTGTTCACACAATACATAGGCATCTGATAAAATACTAAACGCATTAAAACTAATGTTTTCTGAACCGCAAAACGGGCATGGCTTTATATGAATTTCACTCATTCTGTTTCCTCCAATAATTCTGGATTTTCGTGGATATTACCAATGATTTCTACATCACCATCAAATTGAATCAAAGGATAATACATATTGTTAGCTAAAAGCTGAAAAGCTCCTTCATAAAATACAACTACTCCTATTTGCGGATTATGATGCTTATCGAATAATATATCTCCTTCAAAAATCATTTTTCTTTTTTCATCTTTCAACCCTGTAGATTGCACGAGGACACATTCAGACACATCTAAATTTATGCCGTTATAATCTACTATGCAACCAATACTGCCATCTTTTTCGAGGTCAATTGTTTTAACGTTCACCATGTCGTTGGTGTTTTTATCCCATGCTCTGAATTTTGGAATCATCTTCTTCACTCACTTTCTTACAAACTCACTGGCTCTTTTTTATAACCAGCATCAATCAAAATTCCCTCAATCACATAAAGGTCCGTTTTCTGCTTTAAACTAGCCTTAAATTTCTTGGCAATATTTCTAGCTGTTTCTAAAGAAACAACTTCATATGTTTTAGCCAATGCATCCGCAATAATAGCGGATGTTGGCGTGTAATATATCTCTAACAAAATGAACACTCACTTTCATTTTATAAATCTAATTTAAATGTTCAGCTTTATATTCCCAGAATTTGTTTCTAGGCATTCCTAACGCTTCTATGATTGCATTCACTGAATAACCAACCCACTGCAAATACAAATATTCTTGAATGGTGAACTTGTCTTTATCAATTGAGCTGATTGGCTTAGATTTATCCATTGTTTGCTCACCAATATCCCTACCAAGCATTTTAATTTGACGATAGACCATGCTTTTTGGATGTCTATACCAATCTGGGTTTTCATTCATTAACTTAAGCATTTCTTTTCGCTTTTGCTTTTTTTCAGCTTGAATACGTGCTATATCTTCAAAAATTACACTGTTCATACTTTAACCTCCTAGAACGGCAGATCATCGGCGCTAATGTCGATTGAATTACCTGCACCTGCAAACGGATCTACATCTCCGCCAAACGACATTTGTTTGCTGTTATTTTGCTGATTTAAGCCTTTGTTTTGATTTGTGGTATATTTACCCTCGAAATCATTTTGAACGCTTGTACCGTCATCCTGTGACGTCTGAATGCTATTTCTATTCTCATTGGTGCTTTTTGACTCTAATAATTGGAAACTCTCGCAAATAACTTCAGTCACATAGACACGTTGGCCTTGTTGGTTGTCATAATTACGAGTTTGAATTCTTCCAACAACTCCTAATAATGTTCCTTTGCGAGCATAATTAGCCATTGTTTCAGCAGGCTTACGCCAAATTACACAGTTGATAAAATCTGCTTCTCGTTCGCCGTTTTGGTTTGTAAAGTTACGGTTCACAGCAAGAGTAAAGCTTCCAACTGCAGAACCACTTGCGGTGTAGCGTAAATCAAGATCTTTTGTCAATCTTCCGACTAATACCACATTATTTATCATTCAAATCACTCTCCTTAACGAACACACCATTGACATTTTTTCCCTTACGATCTTTAATCTCGTTATACGCTTGGTTCAGACATTCGTATAAATCCATATCATTTTGAATAGCGAGAATAACTAGTGTCACAACAACATCACCGATACCATCCCTTAAATCATTTTTATTATTTCTTGCTAATGCTGCTGCGACTTCTCCGACTTCTTCAACCACTTTTAGCATTTGTTTCTCAGGCTCTGCGATATCTAAATTTTTTTCTCTTGCCCATTCTTCCACTAGTTTAACTAATTCATCCATGTTTTCATCCTCCTAATAGTTCTTGCATTTGCCGTTCTAACTTCGCTTGTTCTTTGTCAGAAAGAGGCACGTCTTCTTGCATCCCATTCCAATTTGGTAACTGCTCTTGTCTCACTGGCGCCTTAGAATACGCAGGCTGTTTATTTGTTTGAGATAAATCATATTCATCGTTATAACGATCATCACGGATCCAACGAAACAATTCTTGTGGATGGTACCAATCGTTTAATTTAATATACGCAAGATAGTCTTTATATCCTTTTTTAAACGACTCTAAATCTTCTTCCGTCTTGAACTTCTTTAAAAATTGTTCTCTAGCTTTTTTCTTGTTGGTTTTCTTTGGATAAGTTTTCCAAACTTTTTCGAATAATTCAGGCATAGTTGAGCTTGGCTCAACACTATTCTTTTTTTTATCCTTAACTAACCTATCCTTACCTAACCTAACCTGTGTATCCATTTGGTATCCCATACGGTTGCCATCTGGTATACCAAGATGGTTTTCACTCTCTATAACCTCGGTTTTAAAGGTATATGCCTTACTATTTTTCTCAGCTAATTCAGCCTTTTCTTCTTGATATAGAGTTGGTTTGTATCGATCATTTCGAATATAGTTATGAATTTTCCAATGCTTGATAACAATAACTCCGCTATCAAAAACTAAAATAAATCTTTTGGCCATTAATAGCTTTAAATCATCATCTCCACATCCAACCATTCGTTGAATTTTCTTAGGATTATTAATAAACCCATCATCATCCGCTCGCATTGACAGATGAAAATAAAGAGATTGAGTTGACAGCGGCATGTCTAAAAATGCATCGCTATCAATGATGGTCTTTGCAAACATTCTTCTTTCAGCCACCGTTCTATCCTCCTATGTTTAACTTTTTACGTTCTTCGATGTTTAATTTGACTGGTTTAATTTGATACTTATTCAAGAAGTTCTTAGTGCCTACTTGGTGTTCCTCTTGATGGTGCTGACGGCAACCAGCATAAAATGTGAATGTCTCATGATTAATTTTTTTGCGATTTCGCCCCATGCCAACAACTTCTATATGGCAAATATCAGCATGTTTACCACAAATACAGCACTTACGATATTTCAGGCAGTAATAAAACCATTTGTTATTTTCAAGCAAGTATTGGTATCTTTTTTCAAGTGGTATATCGTTTTTCAAAATGAACTCAATTAAGAAACCGATCCACTCAGTCGCTTCATTCTTGGTAGCTCTACTATGTTCAAAATAAACACCACTCTTAGCTTCGTAGTAGTATTTCAAGGCACTTTCAATCCATTTAGGTTCGTCATAGCTCCAACGTGCCACATCGGCTATTAGAACGTGAGAAAGTGCATTCTGTTTTTGAGACATCTGTCGATTATCTAAGAATTCAACTTTCGCTAAATTATCATCGTTATTAGCCAGAAGTTCGAGAAAATTTGAATTTATTTCATCCTCAAATTCGATGACCAATTTATTTCCTATGTGGTTTATTATTTTTCCAATCACTCAATCACTTCCACCATAATGCCACTATCAACTATAAACTCATTAAGTGCTGTCAATTGACTGTGCGAACCTGAAAGTCGTAATGTTACTGTATTTTTATTTGTATCTTTTACTTCCGCTTTTGGTGATAGTTCACTGACTATTTCTCCTGTATTTTTGTCAATTACTTTATCTTCTACGACTGTTTCATTTAATTCTCGCATTGCTGCTTCATATTCTTCATGTGCTTTCTGTTGTTCTATAGCCCTTTGTTCAGCGGCTTTTTTCTTTGCTAGTGCAGCATCAATCTCAATCATCAATTCTGCAGCTGTTTTTCCGTTATCAATTTGACTTAACCACGAGTAAGGCTCTAATCCTAATGCCTTTACATAATTTTCTATAATCGCTTTTTCTCCTATAACTCGCTCTTTTTCTTTAAAAATCATTGTCATATCGGCAGCAATTTCTTCTAAAGTTTTTTTATTTATTTCTCCTTTTGCAGTAAAAGAACTCTTATTTAACCAGTTATTTCTAATACCTACTTCTTCTACCTCAACGCTATAGTTTTCTGACATTTCTTTAATAGTATCTTTGATTTTTTCAAGCCTCTTAGAACGTTCTGTTTCTTCATATAATTGGATACTTTCGTTGATGCCATCACTTACTAACTTAATTTGTCCAACATAAGTTTTAATTTTGTCTTCAAACGATTTCAAGGGTTTGTTATACTCGTTTTTTATTGCTTTGCGCTCATTATCTAAAAGTGTCGCCACTTTATTTAAATCCGCTTTTGCTTGCTTGGCTTCTGGAATATTCGCATCTGTAAAAATCATACTTGAGTAATGATTTACTGCTTTATCAACCATTTCTTTTAGTTGCGATTCGTTCTGAATTGTTATTTCACTGGCTTTAAAATCTACTTTAAACTGCACATTTGTTCTTAATTCATTTGTCATTACCTTTGCCCCCAGTTAATATTTTTTACTTGATCATTTGTATTGTTTTTATTGATCTCTATTTCATAGTTACTTTTCCACTTATTTAACTGTCTCATTGCTTCTGGATACTGTTTATCTGTCATACTGTCTAATGTTTGTGCACCAACATGTTGCAACAATCCATTTCTAACAACTTGCATATCGCTTGAGCTTAGTTCCGCTACTTTTCTTATTAAATCGTTCATCTCTGATATTTGTTTACCATTAACCAAATTTATTGGTTCTTTAGCATCAAGCTTCTTTTGAAATGAATCAGGATCATCTTTATCTGTTGCAATATTAAAAAATTTCAATAAAAAATATTTTTCTGCATAAGTTAATGCTTTACCTACACCCTTCTCACCAGCAATATCAACACCTTGTGCATACCACTTTGATTCCAAAAAATCTTCTGGATTATCAATATTAATCCAGCGCATAGTCATCTCAAGTTCAGTAAAATATGTTATTCTTTGTTTCTGTTCCGTCTGTTTCGTGTACTTATTGTATTGATTTATAATCTCTATCTGGTCCTTAACTTTATGGCCTGTAATTGCTGGCTGTAATAACAATCCCATTTCATTAATTTTTGAATGTAAAGCTCCTAGGACATCACTTGACCCAACATAATTAAATTGACTTCCTGATTGTTCTTTTTTTAAATAAGATACTTTTTTTCTTACTTCTGCTAATCTTTGATAAACATTTAGTTGTTCAGCCATTTAACAAGACCTCATTTCTGTGATATAATTTTTCTTGTATAATTTTTGTATGCGACTATTTGCTTGGCGGCGTAGTCGCTTTTTTGTCGTCATGCAACACCTCTGCGCTCTTTTTGTTGCGCAATGTATATCTGATTTTTTTGTTGCTGGTACCATAAATCAGCAAGTTTTTTCGTTTGTTCTAATTTGTCTTTTCTTGTCATTTCTTAACCTCTCTATCTTCAAGTGCCAGATCATAAAACAGTGTCCAAATGATGAATAAGCCGATATATACATTTTGGATAATCGGATTAAAATTTCCGCCTACTAGCAGTCCTAGTCCGAATACGATTAGCAATACTGCAATTCTTCTTAAGCTATAAATTTTTCTCATTTCATTTCTCCTTAAATATGCATTCTATTTTGAATCTCTAAGTATCTTAAAAATTCAAGTTCTCTTTCAATTTGATAGGCTTTTCCTTCGGTCAGTTGTTCTGATTGTCTAAGCGCTGCTCTATCATCTTGTAGCTGTTTACGCTCTTTTTTGATTTGGTTGAGTATCCAAGCCTCTTGTTCAGTTGTATAAGCCATAATATTCTCCCTATGCTATATCGTTTAAGTCAAAACTCATTTGTCTTACAACTGTTTTTGTGGCTGTGGAAGGCTCCCAGTCATTGATATATTCAATTACCATTGGATAATGTTTTTCTCTTAATTGTGATCGGGTACCCACACCTGTGATTTGCTTAATACCTGAATTAATATCTTTGTAAAGCTTGCCACGCTGTTCCTTTGTGATTTTTCCAAATCCTCTTGCAACTTCTGCTACTCGTTGATGAACTCGACGTGACAAGTAGCTATAATCATCTGCACCGATTTTTTGATTGTCTTTTAAGTCGGCTACTTCTTTTTCAATTACATCTACACGCTCATTTGTTTCTTCATTTGCTGATAAAGCAAGCATCGCCAATTGTCTTTGCGAGGTTGGAAGTTTAGGCTGTTGAATTTCTTTTTCCATTTGATTAAAAGCTTCAATGTATTTCAGTTTAAATTGCAAAGCTTTTTGACCAGTGAATCCCATTGCTAGTAGTGTGAATCCGTCACGGTTCATAATTACTTGGCGATAAGACTGTTTGTTTTGTGGATGAATATAGGTATCTTCGTAAAATAGGTGTGCCGAATTTTCGGCTACCCCTTGTTTCAATTCGTCAATCGCTTCCAAAACATGCTTATGTTGTTTTTCAAATACTTCTGCAACTTGTAAACTACTTGTTACTGCTTCTTGGTCTTTCATAATTACTAAATTATTCATTCGCTTTATTTCCTTTCTGGTATAATTTTCTTATCAGCAAGTGGTCTGCTGAAATAATTTATGATTGGTGGTGAAAATATTATGGGTATTAAGATAAATGGTATGGATAACTTAAGAAAAAATTAAATGATCCTGCTACACTTGCAAAAAAGCAATGGATAGTAAGGGTGGCCATCCTATAAAGTGTCCTAATTGCGGAAAAACAATCAAAGTAACATCAAATGGTGCTAAGTGTACTTGTGGACAGAAAATAGAACTTAATTTTTAAGGTCTACATCAAATTCAACTGAAGCCAATTCGTCTGCCAACGTTTTGGCTTCTTTTATTAATCCAATTAATCTTTCTGCTTTTTTTGTAGCTTCTTCAATTCCTTTAACTTCCACATTAATTTGTAATGACTGTTCCTTCTGCATTTTTTTTCATCTCCCATTCTGATTTTGTTTCACTCCTGATAAAATTTTCTCAATTTTCTCTTGACGAGTAGTTATTCTCCTAGCTAATTCTTCCGATATTTTATTAATGCCACATTGCGGGTTTACATTAATATTTTTTGGATCCTTGCTACTCTCAATAGCTTGGAGCATTTTTGCTATCTCTTCTGGTGTTCCTTCGATTGTTATTTTCATGTTCTCACTCCTTATTTAAAATTTCGCTTGCCCAAGATTTATCTTTTTTGTGATAGAAGCCATCTGCGACACTCTTCTTTGTCGTAGAACTTCCCTTGTTTACTTACTGATCCATGCGGAAGCCCTAGCTTCTCCCATTCCCTTATTGTTGTAGTGGATACATCGAAATATTTTGCAATCTCTGTTTGATTTAAAACTCGCTTATCAATCGAGGTATCTCTTCGTGCTTTTTCTATTTCATCAACAATAATTCCATGTACAAAATCCCTTAGAGAAGCTTCATTTTCTGGAGTTAAAATCACTTCCATTTTTTACACCTCCTATCTAATTTTGTTCAATTAATGGGAACCATCCATTTTGTTTCATAATTTCATAAATAAATAATCTTCCTTTTTGAGTCCATTTCGTACTCATACGACTGTTTTCATCATCAATTACATGTGTGAAACTTTGGGTATAGCCCTTATCTGCATAGTTCTGATACAAAAACCACATGTCACCTTGTTTAAACTGAATTCCAAATTCATGCAATAAACTATTTAACTTACGTGCAGATATTCCATAGTCCTTTGCTATCTTAGTTACAGATAACAACGATTTATTTTGAATCACTAAATCATAGTAAGTTGCTTTAGGTTGTAATTCATTTACTCTCTGTTCAGCCATTAAACGTAAAGTTCGTTCTTCTTTATACTTAGTAACCACATCTAGTAATAAGTCAGGATTATCTAGCAATTCATCTTTTGCATACATTCCATACTTGCGAATTTGTGGTAACACTTCAGTTGCTAACCAATCTTGAAATTTTTCAGCTAAAGCATTGTTTGCTTTGAATGCTAATTTATAAACCATTGGTTCACTGATGAAATCGGTTTTCGCAACTTCTTGCGAAAGATATTTTTTTAGGTATCCGTTGATAGTTCTCCATCGAACATATTCCTTACCATTCTTCACTTCTGTGAATCCTAAACTTCTTGCTACTGTCTCAACATCAAACAACGATTCGCCGTTCTCTGTTTTGACTTCTAATTGAAAAAGATTATTTTCAAATTTTTGTGTAGCCATTTTCATTCCTCCTATCTAATTTTGTAGTATTCAATAATTGCCGTTAGTGTTTCGTGAGCTTTTTTACTTTGATTTTTACCAGAAAGATAATCGTTCAAGTCTTGTTTCGGAATATTGAAATAGGTGGCAACAGATATTAACGAAATTTTCTTATCATCAAAATACTCACGAATTTTCGTTCTTCCCACTGTTGTATCTGGCATGTTGGTTACCCCTTTCTTTAGTAATTGGTAAGTTAATTAAATAGATTCAGAAAAAACAGTTGACTATTTTTATACGAACGGGTAATATATATTTATAGTTAAATAAGCCTATAACAAAACCTTTATTTTGCACTCGGTCGCCAAACTTAATGCTATAAGGTGTGTTTTTGGTTTGTTTTTCTTCTATCTAATTAACTTACAAGAACAATATAATACATTTGGATTAAATAGTCAACAAAAATAATCCATTTTTATTATTTTTGTTTTAGTATTTAGGAGGAATACTGAAATGACGCTGTTTGAACGGATAAAAGAATTGCGAAAAAAATCTGCTAGCGATAAAAGTTTGCAAGAAATTGCATTAGAAATCGGATTAAGCATGAATATTTTTTATAAATGGAAAACAAGTGATCCTAAAGCAAAGGATTTAGAAAAAGTAGCAGAATATTTCAATGTATCTGTAGATTATTTACTTGGCAGAACAGATAACCCAAATCCTGTTGAAAAGAAGCAACTAACAGTGGAAGAAGCTTTAGCATCTGTAATGAGTAGCGATGGAAAACCACTCACTGATAACGACAGGGAAATTCTGACTGAAATTATAGAAGCGTATATTGAAAAGAAATATAAGTAGGTGGCTGTTTTTGTGGAGTAAAATTCAAAGGTTAATAGACGAGTTAGGTGTAACTATCATTGAACGTGACGAGTTAGATACAGATGGGCATTACATTGCAGAATTAAATACAATCGTCTTAAGAAGTACATTGGATGAGATTGGAAAAATTTGTACCTTGTTACATGAGCTCGGCCATGCTTGCCAACATCAACACAACTATGAGTTATATAGAATCACTTTCGCGTTACATTCAAAAATGGAGTATCAAGCAGATTACTACATGATAGAACAACTATTAGATTCTTATATGAACCTAGCTGATTTAAAGCCAATAGAAGTTAACTACGTTAAATTCTTAGATGATATGGACTTAGACTATTCACATATTGAAACAGTCAAAAAAATTCTTTCTGATTTAATCCAGCCAGCAATATAAAAAAAGCCCGTGCGACAACACGGACTTAAAACCTCATTTTGAGATTTAGCTTACAAATTTATTATATCAAATAGAAAGAGGTTTTCATATGGAATTTTTAGTTTTAATCGGGTTGTTAGGTATACTTGTTAGTATCATTTTGTTTATTATTTCGCTTTTCAAAAAACAGCCTAAGAAAAAAGCTTTATTACTTTTAGTTATTAGTTTTATTTTGATGGTTACCGGTGCATTAAATATAAATAAAAAAACTCCAAATAACAGAAATGATAAAACCACCGTTACTGAAACAAAAAACTATCAGAAACAAAATCAAGAAAAGTTAAATGAAGAACTTAATAACTATAAAAACGAAGGTTACCCGTATATTTTAAGTGCGGAAGTAGATACAAAATCTAATAACAATATTAATTACGTACAATTAAATTTATCTACTGATTGGGAAAATTTAGATTCCACTGACAGACAAAACTACATCGGTGTTTTAAAAGCGATTGCATCACCTTTCACGAAAGATAATAAATTACCTTTTATGCAAATAAAAGCGGGTGATGAAATCGTAGCTAGATCTGAAGCGCTGGATACTAATAAAATCAAAATACTAAAATAAAAGATTCCCCTTCTCTGGTGAGTTCTAGCATGTTCGATTCATGCTAGGGGCTTTAAAATTTAATAAGGAGGTGCTAGAAATTTGTCATTCCTTCTATTCGCTTGCCCAAGTGGAAAGGATAAACAATGGCAACTTTTAAACAATATACAAAAAAAGGGAAAAAATACTGGAAAGTAACTGCCTATTTAGGCGTAGATTATTTAACTGGAAAACAAATTAATGTCACTATCAGAAACTGTAATACAAAAAAAGAAGCACAGCTCAAGCTTAATCAAAAAAAATTAGATTTTGATAATGGAAATCTAGCTAACGAGCATACTCGTTTAACAACTTTTGAAGAAGTTTATTATATGTGGTTGGACGAATACAAAAAAACAGTTAGGGAATCCACATTTATAGCTACTGAACGACGTATGAAAAAACACATTTTACCCACATTCGGGAAAATGCGACTTGAGCGTTTAACAGTCAAGATCGTTCAAAAATCTGTTAATGAATGGTATAAAAAGAATGAAATGGGAAAAGTACTTTTGAGTTATGCTTCTCGTGTTTGTGACTATGCTGTTGGTTTAGAAATAATAGACTCAAACCCATTTAAGAAAATAACTAAGCCTAGTTCGCTAAAGAAAGTAGAAAAGAATACAAAAAGAAAGTTCTATACAAAAGACGAACTGGAACATTTCTTAAATACAGCTGATAGCATTGCCAATCAAGCCAAAGAAGAAAGTTTAGTTCTAAAATACTATGCTGACTTAGACTGTGCTATTTTTCGCTTACTTTCTTTTACTGGTATACGTGTTGGTGAAGCTTTAGCATTGAATTGGAATGATATTGATTTAAAAAAGCAGGTAGTTAATATAAATAAAACTACTGCTATCAGTACAAATGGATTGACTATAAACGATCCTAAAACTCCCAATTCTATTCGTAAAATTTCTTTTGATAACAAGACTGCTTATATCTTAAAAAAATGGAAACTTAGACAGCGTGAAGCTTTAATGAAAAAAGGTGGGTTTAAAACACAACTCATTTTTACAAAAATTGATGGTACCATGTTCCGAAGTCAAGACATTTACCAACGTTCTAAAAGATTGGCAGAAAAGGCTAACTTACATTCTATTGGTTGTCATGGTTTTCGGCATACCCACGCAACATTATTATTCGAATCAGATAATGTTAGGTCTAAAATAATCCAAGAACGTTTAGGACATTCTTCTTTACAAATAACTATGGATACTTACACTCATGTTTCTGATGAAGTTACTAAAGAAGCAACAGATGCTTTCAGTAGCTATGTAAATTTTTAAAATAGCAAATCTACATCAATAACTAAATCAGTAAATTCCTAACAACAAAAAAAAGAGCCTAGAACCCTTATAAAGCAAGGATTCTAGGCTATATTCAAATAAATTATTTAGTTTCACGGTGTAAAGTAACTTTTCTTTCACGTGGGCAATATTTTTGTTTTTCTAAACGATCAGGATTGTTACGTTTATTTTTATTTGTTAAGTAGTTACGTTCTTTACAAGAAGTACACTCTAAAGTGATGTTTACGCGCATGTTTTCCCCTCCTACTAATAATTGATCTTTCCAAGAGATTTCTTAGACTTGAATATCATACCATTTTTTTTGTCATTTGACTACCCTTTTGGGCAAATTTGTAAAGTAGTTCTACTTTACAAATTTTATTTTTTGTACATTTCCATATACGCTTCTAAAACTTCTTTGGCAATCGTTTGGTTTGGTTTGGATTCTTCATCATTTAAGTGTGGTAAAACAACGCTAATTGCAATTTCAGGGTTTTCGTACGGCGCATAAGCCACCAAGTTACTATTAACCGTTGTATGAACAACTCCGTTAGCATCCGTTGCTTGCGTTTCGGCGGTCCCTGTTTTAGCAGCAATCGAAAACTTGTCTGATTTTAAACCCGGTGCCGTAGTAAATTGACTAGTTCCATTTACCACATTATAGAAACCTTGTTGAAGAATTCCTATCTGGTCTTCAGAAATATTCACTTTATTCAAAACTTTCGGTTCGATTTCTTTTAAAATTTTTCCTAAAGCTCCATTTTCATCATTGCCATAGATTCCTTCTACTACATGGGGTTGCACGCGGATGCCATTATTTGCGACAGTGGAAACGTACTGTGCTAATTGTAACGGTGTGTAGTTATCATATTGTCCAAATGATAAATCTAATAGATTTCCGCCTTTAGGCGCTTCAGCAGGATCTTTGAAATCTTTATTTACATATCCAGGACTTTCACCAGGTAAATCGATGCCTGTCTTAATCCCCATTCCATATTCAGCATAAGCATTTCTTAGCTCTTTGAAAACTTTATCATCGCCAATTTCATACGGAAAGACCATATTAGGATAGTAATTTACACCCATTAGTTTAAACACAACTTTCATCATGTAAGCATTAGAAGAGTACTCTAATGCTTGCTCAGCAGTTAATTGCATTTGTGCATTACGACCACCACTATTCCACCAAGAAGCTTTTGGATTTGTACCAGCTAAAATAATTGGTTCATCTAATAGAGTATCATTTCCTTGTAATACTTTCGCCTCATAACCAGCTGTTAAAGTACCTGCTTTCACAACAGATCCAGGTACCTCAAAGTTTAAAATAGGCCCTAAAGGATTAGGTGTGACTTCTCCTGTCTGTAAATCATGACTAACTCCGGACATCGCTAAAATAGCACCTGTTTGAGGGTTCATAGCAACGACATATGCATTTTCTGAGTATGGTCCAATGGTTTTGACTATTTGTGAATAGTTTCGTTGTAAAATTTCATCAACTTTGTTTTGGAAATTTGAATCAATCGTTAATTTTAAGTTGGAGCCTTTTTCCCCTTTGGAAATTGGGGTTTGTGAAACAATCTTTCCGTTATTGTCTAAAACGACTTCTGATTTTGCTTTTTTACCTTGTAGAACGTCTTCATATTGTTTTTCTAAATAGCTAGTTCCAACACGGTCATTTCGTGCATAGCCTTTTTTCAAATATTCATCGACTTCTTCGGCTGGCAATCCTTGTTTTTCAGTTGAAACGGTACCCAACAGGCTACGTAATGCACCACTTTGAGAATAATCACGCGTCCAATCAGTCCCTGTTGAAACACCAGATATTTCCGCTGTGTGTTCACCAATTGTCGCAATTTCACCTTCTGTTACCCCTTCATTCTTGATGAAGACCGTGTTCATTTGTGACGCGGCATTCATTCGTTTAAAAATCGTCACTGCTTGTAAGGTTCGGTCATCAAACGCAATTTCTTCAGGGGTGACTTTTTCAACTGCTTTGGCATATAATGTGCCTTCGTCCGTAATTTTGTTGCCTTTTTCATCTTCTTTATCTTGATCGGTTAAACGGGCTTGGGCTGCTTTTAAATTTTCAGGATTCGCTAACCAATAATCTTTTTTATCACGGTCCGTTAAGTTTGGATCAACTGGAACGTTAATAAGTTCGTTGACTTTATTCGCAATCGGTAAAATATCTTTTCCTTCAATATTTTTTCCTCGTGTGTATGTGATTGCTAAATTAGCTTTGTTAGAAACCAAGACTTTTCCTTGTGAATCATAAATTTGTCCTCGAGGGGATGGTGTCGTGATTTGTAGTGAAGAATTGGCAGTGATTTTTTTGTTAAACTCTTCTCCTTCTACAATCTGTAAATACCCTAAACGAACAATTAATGAAACAAATAAAGTGAATATCACAAAAAATAATAAGTTCAATCGAAAAGGAATATGTGGCTTTCTACCTCGTTGACTCTTTGCTGCGGCATCTGTTTTTTTTATTTTATCTATAAATGAGTTTTTCTTCATACCTCTAGTCCCTTCACTAAAAAGTTTCGCATTCTCATTGTAACAAAAAATAGTCAAAAAATCAGGATTATTCCCAGCTCTAAGGAAATATTTAATTATTTTGTTTTTGAAAAAAGTCAAAAGGACTTCTGAATTCAGAAGTCCTTTTGACTTTTTCCCTTTTTTTAACGGCTGTAATTGTGAACTTCAGCAGCCATGCTGTCAATGAAAATTGATAAATCTTCGACAGACGTTTCTTTGCTTCCATAACGACGGACGTTCACCGTTGCATCTTCCATTTCTTTGTCCCCGACCACTAATTGATAAGGTACTTTTTGTGTTTGAGAGGCCCGAATTTTGTAGCCCATTTTTTCGTTACGATCATCGACTTCAACACGTAAGCCTTGTGCTTGTAAACGTTCTTTGATTTCATAAGCATACTCAGAATGCGCTTCTACAGAAACTGGGATAATAGTTGCTTGAATTGGTGCTAACCAAGTAGGGAAAGCGCCTTTGTAAACTTCTGTTAAGTAAGCCACAAATCGTTCCATTGTTGAGACAATACCACGGTGGATAACAACTGGGCGATGTGTATTTTCACCATCTTCGCCAACATAAGTTAAGTCAAAACGTTCTGGTAATAAGAAGTCTAATTGGATGGTTGATAATGTTTCTTCCATTCCTAAAGCTGTTTTTACTTGAACATCTAACTTCGGACCGTAAAAGGCAGCTTCGCCTTCTGCTTCAAAGTAATCTAATTCTAATTCATCCATGGCAGCTTTTAACATCGCTTGCGCTTTTTCCCACATCGCATCATCATCAAAATATTTGTCTGTATTATTTGGATCACGATAGCTTAAGCGGAAACGATAATCCGTAATGTTAAAGTCAGCATAGACTGCCACCATTAACTCCAAAGTACGTTTAAATTCGTCTTTAATTTGGTCAGGACGAACAAAAGTATGGCCATCGTTTAAAGTCATTTCACGAACGCGTTGTAACCCTGATAATGCGCCAGATTTTTCATAGCGGTGCATCATCCCTAATTCAGCGATTCGAATTGGCAATTCGCGGTAACTATGAATGTCATTTTTATAAACCATCATATGGTGTGGACAGTTCATTGGACGTAATACTAGCATTTCGCCATCGCCCATATCCATTGGTGGGAACATATCTTCATGGTAATGATCCCAGTGACCAGATGTTTTGTATAATTCCACATCTGCCATAATTGGTGTATACACATGTTGGTAACCTAAGCTAATTTCTTTGTCCACAATATAACGTTCAATTGTACGACGAATGGTTGCGCCTTTTGGTAACCAGAAAGGTAACCCTGAACCAACTTCTTGTGAAACCATAAATAAATCTAATTCTTTTCCTAATTTACGGTGGTCACGTTCTTTGGCTTCCTCGCGCATTTTGATAAATTCTTTTAAATCTTTTTTATCAAAAAAGGCAGTGCCGTAAATCCGTTGCATCATATGATTGTCAGAGTTTCCGCGCCAATAAGCACCAGCTACTGAAAGTAGTTTAAAGACTTGAATCCGTCCTGTTGAAGGGACGTGAACACCACGACATAAATCAACAAAATCGCCTTGATCATAGACAGTGATGATTTCATCTTCTGGTAAATCTGTAATTAATTCAACTTTGTAAGGATCATCAGCAAATAATTCTAACGCTTCTGCACGTGAGATTTCTTTACGAACGATTGGGTTATTTTCCTTCACAATTTTCATCATTTCGGCTTCAATTGCAGGTAAATCTTCCGCTGTCACAGGGGATTCTCCATTATCTGTATCATAATAGAACCCAGAATCAATCGCAGGACCTACGCCAAATTTAATGTTAGGGAAAAGACGGCGTAAGGCATTAGCCATTAAATGAGCTGATGAATGACGTAAAATTCCTAAAGCATCTTCATGATCAGGTGTCACGATTTCAAGCGAACCATCTTCTGCGATAGGACGATCTAAATCGATTAAAACACCATTGAATTTACCAGCTAAAGCTTTTTTGGCTAAACTGTTGCTAATACTTTTAGCAACATCAAATGTTGTAACCCCAGAATCAAACGGTTTAACAGCGCCATCTGGAAAAGTAATGTGAATAGACATAATAAAATTCTCTCCTTTTAATTTTTTTGATTTGAAGCGTTTCATTGTGTTCCTGTTTTTCACAATGAAACGAAACAGCCACCTGTTCCCCTTGTTAAAAAACAAAAAGTCCTAGTATTCTAACGAATACTAGGACGAAAATATCGTGGTTCCACCTAATTTTGAACACAAATAATCTGTGTTCCTCTAGCGTGTTAACGGTGCGACCGCCTTTGTTTCAACAAAGGTTTCGAAAGTGGTCATCCCTTGTGCCAATCTGGAAAATTTTCAGCCAAGATTTTCCTCTCTAATAGATCGCGGGCAAGTTCAGTTGTCTTTCTCATCAATCATTTATGCACTTATTTAACCACTTATTTTCAGAAAAAGCAAGTGATTCAACAGAAATTCTCTGAAAACTTATTTTTTCCATTCGCCGCCTTGTGCATAGCGGTCTTTTTTCAATTCATTGACAATCACATGGATATTCTCTTTTGGTGCACCAGCGTTTTTTGACACAGCTTCTGTAATATCTTTGACCATATTAGTTAACTGTTCTTCTGTGCGGCCTTCAATTAATTCTACATGTACAAATGGCATCTTCGTTCCCCCAATTTAAATTGCTTGTTCTGTTTGTATCATAGAGCGGGTTATGACGCTTGTCAATAAAAAATAGCCTATGTTCAGTAAAAGCTAAGATAGCTTTATTGATAAACAATTAATTATTATTTTCTGCTAAGTATTCTTCTAACGTTAGACTCGCTTTTTGAATCTCTAGTGCTGCTTTTTTACCCACATATCGATAATGCCAAGGTTCATAACTAACACCCGTAATTTCCACTTTGTCTGAAGGATAACGAAGAATAAATCCATATTTATAGGCGTTCTTTGCCAACCAAGCGTAGACTTCTTCGTCAGTAGATCGCTTACTTTGCGCATTTATATCCACTGCTAAACCTACTTCATGTTCACTAGTTCTCGGCACTGCTACCCAACTTTCAGCTGTTTCAATCGCTTCTTGTTCGCTGAATCCTTGATCTTGAAAAGCCTGTACTTTTTCTGCCATAATTTCTTTTTGCTCTTCATTTGTTCGATAACTAGAAGTGACTTCAAGATAGAAGCCTTGTCTTTTGGCATCTTTAAACATCCTGTTCAAAGCTGGATAAATTCGTTTATCCACTGCCTGTTTGTTAGGTAATTTTTTTAATTGGATTTGATAATCTTCAGGAATCTGATGCGTTTGATTTACTAATAATAATTTCCATGATTGATCGCCTTCTTCAGGAGAACTCATTTTTTCCTCTTCCTCTAAACTGAGGGCTTGCTCATTTCCTATTGAAACTATTTTTTTCTCAGCAACTTGTTTAACAGCCATGCCCACAATAAAAAGCCCTAAAATAGCGACACCAATTGTAACTTTAAATTTCATTTTTATTTCTCTCCTCTTTACTTACTTAACAAAATTAGTATAGCAAGCTAGTAAAAAGGAGCCTTCTTTTTTTTCGCAAGAATTTCTAACGATTTTCTTACAAAATCGATAAAGAAATCATAAAGGTAGTTTTTTCATTTTCGCTTTCAGCTGAAAGCACCCCGCCATGCAGCTCCACAATTTTTTTAGCAACCGCTAAACCTAGTCCTGCACCTCCTCGGTTTGTTTGACGGGCAGTATCTAATCGGAAAAATTGTTCAAAAATTCGGGCTAATTTTTCTGGTGGAACAGTAGGGCCATGATTTGTAAAATAAATATTTACTCGTTGATTTTCATTATCAACTTTAGTGGAAAGAGAGATGGTTGTTCCTGCATAGCTGTAGTTAATGGCATTTTGAACTAAGTTATCAAAAACTCTTTGCATTTTATCGACATCAAGATGAATAGACAAAGCCTCAGTAAAATCTGTTTCAATAGTTAACTGTTTTTGTTTCAACATAGGTAAAAATTCATAACTTACTTGATTTAACATACGATCCAAGCGAACACTCGTTGGTTCTAATTCAATATTCGAGAGATTAAATCGAGCTATTTCAAAAAATTCATTAATCAACTCTTCTAAATGCTCTGCTTTTTCTAATGAAATAGCTAAATATTTTTCTCGTAATTGCGTCGAAATTTCCAGTTCATCATGAAGAAGTGTTAAATAACCAATGACTGATGTTAAAGGCGTTTTTAAATCATGTGCTAAATAAACAATCAAATCATTCTTTCTTTGCTCAGCTTCCTTCGCTTGTTGCTGGCGTAAGTTAACTTCTTGACGGATTTGATTCAACTCTTTGTCAAACTCCATTAAATTTGCTGACAAGGCTATCGGTTCTTCGGAATTCTGATAGAGTTTCCCTGTTGCCTCCAATACTTCTGTTAATTGATTGATGCTTTGCAACCATATCCGAAAAAGAATGATTACTGAACCACCTAGAATTACTAAGCTAATTAAATAAACGTAGTTCTCCTCAATTCCTTTGGCTAAAAGGTAGAGTGGATCTTCCATGCCCCATCTACGTAATCCAAACAAAAAATTACTAAAAAAATACAAGACTGCTGATAACGCCAATATTCCCAAACTAAAAAACAAAAACTTTGTTAGTAGTTGTTTAATCATTCGTTCTTTAAATTGCTGTTTTCCTGTTTTTTTCTTTTCAGTCAATTTTATACCCCACTCCCCAAACAGTTTTAATAAACTTTGGCTTCCTTGGTGGTTCTTTTAATTTTTCCCTTAAACGGCCAATATGTGCCATCACGGTATTTCCATTGTTTTCCAAATATTTTTCACCCCAGATTTCTTCAAACAATATCTCTGCTGGGACTACTTCTCCCTGACGTTCTGCTAAATACCAAAGAATTGAAAATTCTAATGGCGTTAAAAATATATCCTCCCCGTATAGTTTACTTGTATGATGTATTTTATTTATCACCAAACCATGAATATCTATTTCTGTTCCTTCTGTTTCTTGTTGTAGACTCGCCTGTGAATTATATTTACGAAAACGTCTTAGTTGTGTTTTAATACGTGCGACTACTTCCAATGGATTAAATGGCTTTGTAATATAATCATCAGCGCCTAAAGTTAGCCCAGTAATTTTATCAATGTCCTCAATTTTAGCGGTTAAAAGAATAATAGGGAAAAAATATTTTTCCCGTGCTTTTTTAACCATTTGAAAGCCATCAATATCTGGTAACATTACATCAAGTACCGCTAAATCGAACTGATTATTTGCCATTGATTCCAGAGCAGGTTTCCCTCGATAAAATTTTTCTACTTCATAACCGTCACTCGTTAAATATACTTCCAGCAAATCAGCTATTTCTTGTTCATCATCTACTAATAAAATTCTTTCTGCCATGGTTTTGCTCCTTGCTTGTCCATTTATAAATTATCTATTCAACTAAAACAGCACCAAAAAAGACTGCTCATTTGCCCTTTTGGTGCTGTAAATAATCATTTATACTTCTTCGCCGTAATCTACAGGTTTATCAAATTCACCTGGTGCATCATCATAGATATGTCCATAAATAATTACCGGCATTCCGTCATAGGATACATCAAAGATTTTTGAAACTTCTGTTCCTGGCGTATTGATACAGCCATTACTACCAGCATCGGTTTTAAAGGCTTCTTTATCGCCATACTTATCCAATTTATGGTCGGAGTCATGAATCCCAATTTGTGTGACAACGCCCCCTTGACTTAATAACGGCATCCAATATTTTACTGGCACACTGTATCGAGAACCATCGAGCATTTGACCTTCTAAATTCACATCGGTTGTCCGATATAAAATTGTATGGAATCCTGGTACTGTTGCAGTTCCTTTGTTATATCTGCCAGTAATGACATCTGTGGTGACTATTTTTTTGCCATCAATGAAACAATACATTTTTTGATCTTTTAAATCAATTTCAATGTAATTATTGGCTATTTTACTATTTTCTTTGGTATCGCCAACCAACGGAGCAGTGATTGCATTCGTTTGTTCTTGGCTATTCAGCGCGTTTACTAGTAGTTCTTGCGTTTTGGCCCCATCAATCGACCAGCCATAACTTCCGTTGTTTTTAAAACGACGTGTCGTGCCGTGAACATCTGTAAATAAAACTGGTTGGTTAGCAGAACCATATGTTGTTTCTAATTGTGTCACCCAAGTAGTTAGTTTTTCTTTGTTGATTGTGCCATCATCATTCAGCACGTTTTGAATTTGTGTTTTATCAAAGGCTACTTTTTCACCATTAATATCAACTGTAATTGTTTTATTTAACTTGTTATTGAGCGTTGTCAATGTTGCCTTTAACGTTTGATCCTCTTTTGTAATTTCAGGGGCTTTATAAAAATCTTTGGCATTGTATTGATAGTTGCCTTTTCCCGCTTCAACATCCGCAATAATCTGCTGATTTAAGCGCTGTGTGTCCACTACTGTGCCTTGTTCTTCAGGAACAATTTCAAAAGTGCCATTGCCTCGACGGATACTCGCATTTTTGCTTGGTTTCCCCTCTGGAAAACTTAAAGTCGCTAATTTAGCTTCTAGTTCTTTTTTGAATGCCTCGTTTAACGGTAGCTTCACCTTGCTACTGTGTAAATGGTCTTTTAAAAATTTTTGATCCAATTGGTATTTTTTAGGAAGTTGAATTTTTTCTTCTTTTGTCCCCGTTTGAACCACAACTTCTTCGGTTTGATTAACTTGCGCTAATTTTTCTTCTGCAGCATTTACATTTAACCAGCCTACAGAAACTCCATTTACTTTTGTGGTTGGTAAAAAGTGACTTTGAAAATAAACATAACTGCCCCCAGCAACCAGAGCTAGTCCAACCAAAGAAGTAATAATTACTTTCTTTTTATTATTTTTTCCTGATTTTTGACAACGTGTATTACGCATTTGCATTTCTTCTTTTTTCATTTGTTCATCCTTTATATCAATAATTTTAGGTTTATTTCTTAGAGACTAGGCAACAAACAACTGCGGTGATCTACAATCAAAAAAGGTTCCCTTTCTCTCGCAGATTAATTTTTTCAATTATACACTATTTTTATGTTGTTTTCAGCTTATTTTCCTTGTAAATCCTTTAATCTTAAAGAATTTGTATACTCTGTGACTTTTTTTGCTTCTTGTAAATGATACGTAAACTGGGCCATTTTAGCAAAATCCTGAGCGACGACGTCAAAAAAGGCTTGTGTCTTTATTAAGCTGTTCCAACAAGCTTCTTTACTAGAAAAATCCAGCAACGATGCTAATTGATCCATCGTGTCAGGAGTGACATAATTTTTCAGATACTTAAATTGTTTCCCAACAGAAATTGGCTCCGGTTCCTGCCAAGCCGCTTGCCAAGAAAGCAAGCGCAACAGTTCCTGCTGACAATATTCATAGAGATGTGTGACAGCGTAAAATAGTTCATTCCGACAAAGCCCCTTAACTACATATGTACTAACCCACCAAAATTCATTGCAACAATCGTTAAACTGCTGCTGATTCGGAACTGTTACTGTATAATTTTTATCAGATGCTACAGGTAAAGGCGGCAAACTTTCATCTTTGTCTAACAAGATAATTGCTAAAGAATCTCCTTCATGCCAATTGTCTTTTTCTGCGAGAGGACACAATGTTAAATCGATACGTTGGCCATCTTCAAATAACATTAAAAATGTTTCCCGCGTCTTCGGTTCTGTGGGAAATAAGGTCATTTCCTTGGGACGTTGCATAATTAATGGTTGTCCAAATTTTGCTATCCACGTTGCTGTTTCAAAAAACTCAGCACATGGTTCTACAATATAAACAATGTCGAAATCTTGAAAACTATCTTTTGGCGCTTTCACATTCGTGCGAGACCCCACCATTCCCACAGCTCGAATGTGTTCTTCTTGTTTTGCTACATCCATAATAAGTTGAAACATTTCTTCTTCTGTACGCATTCACTCGCTCCCTCTCTTCAAAAGTTTCTATTAAAACATAGATTTTTTTATAAGTCTTTTGTTTTCTATCGCTTTTTCTATGGTACTTCGTATACACTAACATTACAAGGAGGGATGTTTCATGCATTGGTTAAAAATAACAAGTTTATCCATTGTCAGTTTTGGCTTTTGTATTCTTTTGATTTTAGGTCTACTTATTTTTACTGGCAAAAATACGCAACCCACCGATAAACCAGATGCTATTTTAATTTTAGGGGCCCGTGTTTTAGGGACGTCTAAAGAAACCGCACTGCCCAGCCGTGTTTTGCAAGCTCGGTTAGATGTGGCTATCCCCTATATTAAACAACACCCCGAGACACCCGTTATTGTTAGCGGAGGGCAAGGAGCAAATGAGCCGGCTACGGAAGCCGCGGTTATGAAACAATACTTGCTAAATAAAGGTGTTCCAGAAAAACAGATTCTCTTAGAAAATCGTGCCACACGCACCAAAGAAAATATTGTCAATTCACAAAAACTCCTTTCTTTTAAACGGCTAGTGATTGTTACTAGTGACTTTCACATGTACCGCTCGCAACTTTTAGCCAAGCGAGCAGGCATCTCAAATGTTTCAGGCATCACTGCGGCTTCTTCTTTTCCAAAAGATATCAAAAATTTTGGTCGAGAGCTGTTTTCTTTAGGCTATGCCTTACTCTTTGATTGGTAAAAGAGCGTCCTTCGCAAGACCATTTTGCGAAGGACGCTTTTATATTCTGTGGATTTGCTCACTTTTGTTCTCTTCTTCTTGTGTTTAAATTATAAAAATGATAACATATCTTTGTTAGCGCTTACAAATAATATTTATTTTATAGGAGGAGAAAGTTATGGGGCATCAATTGAGCACTCATTTTTTTAACAAGAAAACAGGGATTATTTCAACTTTTTTAAGTTTGATACTTTTAGTCGGTGGGTTACTGTTTGCACTACCTGCATTTGAAGTACAAGCAGCATCAACTGTTACACCTAAAACAGTCATGTATGTAGAAGTAAATAACCACGATTTTAACAATGTGGGAAAATATACTTTAGCTGGAACCAATCAACCTGCTTTTGATATGGGGATTATTTTTGCAGCCAATATTAATTATGACACGGTCAATAAAAAACCTTACTTATATCTAAATGAACGGGTCCAACAAACTTTAAACGAAGCTGAAACACAAATTCGTCCAGTTCAAGCACGCGGCACTAAAGTCCTATTGTCTATTTTAGGCAACCATGAAGGTGCTGGCTTTGCTAATTTCCCAACTTACGAAAGTGCGGATGCCTTTGCAGCTCAATTAGAACAAGTCGTTAATACGTATCATTTAGATGGTATTGATTTTGATGATGAGTATGCTGAATACGGAAAAAATGGGACGCCTCAACCAAATAATTCTTCGTTCATTTGGTTACTTCAAGCCTTAAGAAATCGCTTAGGCAATGATAAATTAATTACTTTTTATAATATTGGACCAGCGGCTGCGAACTCTTCAGCTAATCCTCAAATGAGTTCTTTAATTGATTATGCTTGGAACCCTTATTATAGTACCTGGAATCCGCCACAAATTGCGGGGATGCCTGCTTCTCGTTTAGGTGCTTCTGCCGTTGAAGTTGGTGTCAATCAAAATCTAGCTGCGCAATATGCTAAACGTACAAAAGCGGAGCAATATGGTATTTATCTAATGTATAACCTCCCAGGAAAAGATTCATCTGCGTATATCTCGGCGGCGACACAAGAACTTTATGGTCGAAAAACGAACTATTCACCAACTGTTCCAACACCTTAATTATTATCTCGTGTCTACAAGCGCCAACATGTAAAGAGTTAAAAGCCAGCTTACTACAAGCTGGCTTTTTGGTATCTTGAGCGAATAGTTTTACACAAAAAAAGACCCGCCCTTTGGGTAAGGACGGGAAAGGAGTTAAAAATGAAAAAGTGTTTTGTGTTGTTAAGGTTGTTTGTTGATATGCTTATATCTTACAAACTAAATGTGAAGATTTTGTGATCATTTCATTCTTATTTTGCTACTTTTATAGGAATTAAATAGATTGCCACGAGACTATCTTTAGTTGCCTCGTGCATCCGTTATTCTGACTGCTCCTTGTGGTGATACTCTGTAAAAACCGACAGTCCCTGTCCCTCCATTTGCAACCATCTGTTTCGATTGGGCTCTAAAAAAGAAGTCATTTCCATTCATACCCAAAAATCCAAGGTTCGTATCATTATTTTCTGCATCAGTCAATGTACTTCTGATACATGCCTCTGCTTGTTCTTGGTTCTCGATGATTTTTGCCTCTTCATTTTGGTCTTGAATTTCCTCTTCAGAAGAACGATAGTAATACTCTTCCGCAGGATAATTTCCACTATCTTGAGTAATTAACAATCGCGGTTTCGTCTTATCCGATTGGTCGCCGTTAGGATTTTCAACACCAATTTTATATAATAATAACGCAGCAACAGTAGGCCCCCACCTAATACTTAAGCTTGTAATTGGTCGCGACTCATCAGTAGGTGAATCCTTCGTAATCATTCCTCCGGTATTTGTACTACCATCAGGATGAATGATCAAACTCTCTCCTTTACCATTTTTCCATGTTCCAACTAAAGTAGTAAAATCGCCAGCATTAATCGCTGTAGTATCTAAATCAGCTACAGTTAGCTGACTATTGTTTCCATCAGCTGTCGGCTCTTCATTTTTCACTGATTCGTTAGACTCGACACTGCTGCTCGCTTGTTCGTTTGTCTTATCAATTGTTTCACTGGTTTTTTCATTCGTCTCTTCAACTTTAGAGGATGCCTCCGTTGAAGCGGTCACTTTCTTTTCTTTTGGTTCCCGACAAGCAGTTAATGATAAAACCGCTAGCCCGACAAAAAACGCTAACATTCCCTTTTTCACGCCTATTCACCCCGTTCAATGATCTATCTTACTAGACTATTGTACTATTAATTCAATTGTTTAGACAAATATTTATGGAACAGACAAAAGTTGAACCTGTCATTGAATGCTTTGTGTCACATGGACCTATCAATCAACTTTCTTTTTTCTATGTATTATATGAAAAAAAGTGAGCCATCAGTCAAAATGACCGATGGCTCACTTTCTAAATCTTAAAACAAACGAACAAATGGATTATTCAGGTAAATCTACATTATGATGAACTTTTTGAACATCTTCTAAATCTTCTAAAACGTCTAACATTTTTTCAAAGTTCGCTAAATCGTCGCCTTCTAATGTTACTTCGTTTTGTGGAACCATTTCTAACTCAGTAACCGTGAATTCTTCAATGCCTTTTTCTTTTAACGCTTCTTGTGCATGGTGGAAATCTTCTGGTTCTGTGTAAACGATAATTTGACCGTCTTCTTCAACAACATCGCGAACATCAATGTCTTTTTCCATTAAGTATTCTAAAATTCCATCCGCATCGTCACCAGCAAAGCCAATGATACCTGTATTATCAAACATGTAGGAAACAGCACCGCTGACACCCATGTTTCCGCCGTTTTTACCAAATGCGGCCCGCACATCTGCTGCTGTTCGGTTCACGTTGTTTGTTAAAGCATCAACAATGACCATTGAACCATTTGGCCCAAATCCTTCATAGCGTAATTCAGAATATTGTTCATCTGCTGAACCTTTTGCTTTTTCAATAGCGCGATCAATAATATGTTTTGGTACATTGTATGTTTTGGCGCGTTCGATTACAAACCGTAATTTTTGGTTTGCATGAGGATCAGGGTCTCCTGACTTCGCTGCTACGTAAATTTCAATCCCGAATTTTGCATAAACACGGCTATTGTTTGCGTCTTTGGCAGCTTTTTTCTCTTTAATATTTGCCCATTTACGGCCCATATTCTCACTTCGCTTTCTCTGATTTGTTGTTAGTATCTTATCCCTTGTTTATTATACTGGGGAAACTGATTTTTGTTAAGTATTTTTTAGGTATCTGGCGAAAATCGTAAGGGAAACCGACCAAAATTTTGTTCTTTTAAAGAAGAATCTCCCATCTGGTATAGTTGATTGGCGCGAATATCTAACGAAAGCATTGCGCGGTTTTCTTTAGATACTTTGGAAATTACCGGCAATTGAATCTGTGCTTTGGTTTCTTTTAGATAAGCTTGTCCCTTTGGCGTAAATCCTAGCACATGGAGATAGCTGTCTTGCCAAACAGTTTCAACTTCTTCTTTGGTCATATTTAACAATATATAGGTTGCTAATCGTTGCAATCTTGTCCAAGTATAACGCTTCGTTTTCATACGTTCCATTAATTCGTGAAAAGAACCTGCTGCTTGGATTTGATCTTTTAGTCGATATTCAAGTCCTTCCGTCATTTGGTAAATGGCTTGTAACTCTTCTAACGAGGATTGAACAATTTTATACTTTAGGAAGGGCCAATAATTTTCCCATGAAATCATTGTCTGTGTTTGTAAATGTTGTGCGGTTATAGAAGGAACCGTTGGCAGCACTTGCGTTATTTCTTGTTGAAAAACACTTTGCCTAATCGCCGTGGCGCTAGCAACTTTCCCAGAAATCGTTGCATCATGAAAGCCCGCTTGTTTTCTAGCAATTGGGTAGAGCGTCATCGGGGTTGGATACGTGGCATTTTCCTTTGCATAACTCATCCCCAAAATATGATTAGGTGAAGAAAAATCGAACCTGCTTTCAGGATATACTTGACGAAAAACAGCAGTCATTTTTTGTGGATAACTCAATTGTTTGTCTGTCAATGCGTGGAACGTTTGATCAATTAAGGATTGATTTTCTTGGACAAACTGGCCGAAAGCCGCATAATCAATTGCGCTTGTACTATCTGTTCCAAAACATAAGCTCTCACATTGCAACGCCTGCAATAACTTTATACCGCCTTTGGCAAAGTAATCCGCAGACTGTACCGACCAAGCTGTCGGCAATTCAATGACTAAATCCACACCATTTTGCAAAGCTTCTTCTGCTCTGGCCCACTTATCTAGTAAGGCTGGTTCTCCTCTTTGTAAAAAATTTCCACTCATTATAGCAATCACTACTTCAGCTCCGCTTTGTTGGCGAGCTTGTTGGGCATGATAGCGATGTCCATTATGAAAGGGATTATATTCCACGATAATGCCACAGGCTTTCACTCTAGCCACCTCCGTTATAAAAAAATGGACTTATCAGCAAAGAGACAAACGTTTTTAAGCGCTGTCCCAAGCTCATAAGCCAAATCTTATTAATCTCTTTGACAAACAAAGAACCAGCGTTCACTTGTTTCAGTTGGTGCTTCATCTGTAAAGTCTGCATAAACTTTGACGTTCATGAAACCAGCACTTTCTAACATTCGTAAATAGTTATCTAACGAATAGGTTCGTTCTTGATGCAATTCATCATACCGAACAAAGTGCTCATCTGTTTCCTGTTCTTTCACAAAAAATGTTAAGAAATGTTCGATGCTGTGTTCTTTTTCACCAGCGTAACTATCCCATAGAAAAGCAAATTCTTCTGTTTGATAATGATAGCTATATTCTGGAAAAACTGAATCAATTTTGTAAGTAGAATGAACATCAAAAATGAACGTTCCTTCCTCTTCTAACGCTTGATAAACTTCATCGAACACTTGTTGTACTTCTTGGCGATTAGCCATATAGCACAGTGAATCAGAAAAACAAGTGATGGCTTGGTATTGTCCCACTTCAGATAAATCTAGCATATTTCCCTGAACAAATTGAACTGGCACTTCTTCTTCAAAGGCTCGTTCACTAGCAATCATCAACATTTCTTCTGATAAGTCTAAGCCCGTCACATCATAACCACTTTTCGCAAAATCAACTGCTAAAGCGCCTGTACCACAAGCCATTTCAAGAATTTGTTGGGTTCCTTGTGGGAGATGACGATTGGAAAAATCCAACCATTTTTGGTATAGGCTTTCGTCCATCACTTCGTCATAGACGAAAGCAAACGTTTCATAGGCCATTTTAGTCGACCCAAGCGCTTAGATCAACCATTGGGGCATCTGACCATAATTTTTCTAAGTTGTAAAAGGCACGTTCTGAAGATTGGAATACATGGACAATAACATCGCCTAAATCGATTAAAATCCATTTTCCGCCTTCTTTACCTTCCACACGTTTGACTTCTACTTGATTTTTGGCTTCTTGTTCGTTAATTTCATCAACAATCGCATTGATTTGACGTTCACTATTGGCTTGGCAAATTAAAAAATAATCTGCTAATAATGAAATCTCTCTTACGTCTAATGCGACAATTTCTTCTGCTCGTTTTGAATCTGCTGCTTTGACAGCAATTTCTAAAATTTTCTGGCTATCTATGATAGTTCCCTCCTAGTAATTCTTTCTTCTTTTATTTTTGATTAACGACCCATTGATTGTAGGTCTCTAACGTTTTTGGATAAATTTTATGTTCTTGTTCAATCAAATGTAACAAGGTATGTTTCGTTTCATAAGCAACCGCTGCATCTAAGTCAACAAGGGCAATTTCACGGGCTTCTTTCACACCTGGAAAATCACGTCCTGGTTCAATGTAATCTGCGACATAAATAATTTTATCTAGCAAGCTCATCTTAGCAGCCCCAGTTGTATGCACACGAATTGCCTGCAAGATTTCTTCGTCATCAATGGCTAATTCCCGTTGAACAATATCCGCCCCAACTAAGCCATGCCAAATTTCATTGCCATAGTTTAATAAAGCCAAATCAAAACCATCTCGGCGAATAATCAACTCGAATTCATCGTTTGGACGTTCTTTGGCGTAATCATGCGTCAAAGCAGCAATACTTGCTTTGGCTTCATCGGCACCATATTTCGCTGCCAAGGCCACAGCTGTTTCCTCGACTCCTAACACATGGCAAAAGCGACGTTCACTCATTTGCATTTGAACTTTTTGCATTAATAATTCACGTTGTGCAGCATCATAATTTGTTATCCAGCTCATCTTGATACAGTCCCTTCTCTTGAATATAGTTTATCACATTCTCTGGAAGAAGATAGCGTGTTGAGCAACCACTTTTGACTTTTTGTCTAATCAAAGTGGAACTAATCGCCATCTGCGGAACATCGACCCAAATAATTGGATAGGTAGATTCCGTTGGATAATTAGGACGCCGAATGCCGACAAATTGAACTAAATGGAGTAAGTCATCAATCCGATGCCATTTGGGCAAGTATTCCACCATATCTCCACCAATTATAAAATAATAATCAGTATCTGGATTGGCTTCTTTTAAAGCTTTCATCGTATCATACGTGTAACTTTTGCCTTTGCGAATTAATTCAATTGGCTCAATATCTAAGCAGGGATTATCAGCCACCGCTAGTTCTAACATCGCTAACCGATGTTCACTGCTAATTGTTTTCTTTTCGTCTACATGTGGTGGTAAGTACGTAGGCATTAAGTAAACTTTGTCCAAACCTAGTTGATTTTGAACTTGATCGGCCATGACAAGATGTGCTAAATGAACGGGATTAAAATTACCACCTAACAAGCCGACTTGCTTTCTTGTTTGAAAACGTAACGGTTCCTCTTGCAAGAGAACGTCCGCTCCTTGACGCGCTTGTCTTTTTTCTCCCATTGTTCATCCCTCCAATATTAAATCTCTTTGACTGCTGCTGAAATTTTTTGATATTTTTCTTTACTTGATGGCTTGAATAAGACCAACACGCGACCAATAATTTGTACCACATCGCAATGAATGGCTGCTGTTAGTTCTTCTGCAACCTCTTCTGCTACTTCATCTGTATTTTGTAATAACGTGATTTTAATCAATTCACGTTTTTCCAACGCTTCATCAATTTGTGTAATCATTGCGTCATTCAAACCACCTTTGCCTACTTGAAAAATAGGTTGTAAATGGTGTGCCTGACTACGTAAATAACGTTTTTGTTTTCCTCTAAGTTTCAAATTGTTTGCCTTCTCTCTAAAATTTAAATTAATGCTTTTCTACGTAAAACATCGACACCTTTAGGCGCCCAACCAGCGACTACACCAGGTTCTGTGACAGTAATCCAACCTAGACCAGCAAACACAATATCCGTTTTTTCTTTCACGGAAAATTCAAAGCGCACTAATTCAGGAAACTCAGCGACTTCATCGGCACGTGGAGGCTGCAATAAGCCACCAACATGTTTTTCATAAAAAGCATCGGCGGTTGCTGTTTTTGTTCGGTGTAAATTTAAGTCATTGGAAACGTAGGCAATGAAGGAACTTTTAGCACCTTGGACATAATCAAAGCGAGCCAAGCCACCTAAAAACAAGGTTTGTTCAGCATTTAATTGGTAAACTTTCGGTTTGATTTCTTTTTGCGGTGCAATAATTTTCAAGTCTTTTTTACCTAGATAATGTGCCATTTGATGACGGTGAATAATTCCTGGCGTATCAATTAAGAAGTGGCCATCGTCTAATGGAATTTCAATTTTATCTAGCGTTGTTCCAGGAAATTGTGATGTCGTAATCACATCTTGAACACCCACTGTTTGTTGAATGATTTGATTGATTAATGTTGATTTTCCAACATTGGTCACACCTACGACATAAACGTCTCGGCCTTCACGATATTTTTCGATCGTATCTAATAACTCTTGCATTTCTTGTGGTTTCTTGCCACTTGTTAGTAAAACATCAACAGGGCGTAATCCTGCTTCATGGGCCCGTTCTCTCATCCATTGAACCATTTTAGGTTTTTTTAATGATTTAGGCAAAATATCCACTTTATTGCCAACTAACAACACAGGATTATCTCCGATAAAACGATGCAGTCCTGGAATAAGAGAGCCATTAAAGTCAAAAATATCCACTACGTTCACAATCAGTGCATCTTCTGTTCCTAAACCATTCAATAAACGTAAAAAGTCATCGTCTGTTAATTGGACATCTTGAATGTCATTATAATGTCTTAAGCGAAAACAACGTTGGCAATAAACTTCCCCTGTTTCCATTCCTTTTTCGAAAGCTGTTTTTGGTGTATAGCCTAATTCATGAGGATTTTCCGTTTGGATAATCGCACCACAGCCAATACAATGAATTGCCTCTGTCATTCTAATCCGCCTCTCCATGTCATTTCTGGATGTTTTTTTGATAAGTATTTCATAATTTTCCGTTCAAAAAACCGATTGATTCTAGTATTCCAGCCATCTGTATCGACAATCGGTTGAACTAAAACATTGCGTATACCCGCTGCGTTAGCTCCCCGAATATCTGTCATAATCTGATCGCCGACCATTAACATTTCAGATGGCTTCAAGCCTAATTTTTTTTCTGCTAATTTGAAGCCACGTGCGGTTGGTTTCAAGGCACGTGCTACATAATCTAAGTCAAACTTTTCAACAACGCGTTTAATCCGGCTGTCTTTGTTGTTTGAAACAACGAGGACAGTAATTCCTGCATTTTTCATTTCTAATAACCAAGTTTTTAATTCTTCTGTTCCATCGGGATTATTCCAAGCAATTAACGTATTATCTAAGTCAGTTAGTACTGCCTTAATCCCTAGTTTTTTTAATTGTGCGGGGGTAATTTTATAAATCGCATCAATCATCCATGTCGGTTTATATTTTGAAAACATCGTGACTCCTCTCACTGACACTATGTAGTTTCTTCGATTTTAAGAGACTGAAACATAACTAAACAATTATGCTTCAGTCTCTACCTATTGTATTATACTGCATTTTACTGAAAATTTCTATAAAGGACGGTCGTTCCTTGTAAAAGAACAAGTAAAATAAAAGAAAAAATAAAAAAAGCCACCCATCAACCCCTGAAAAGTTCGTTGATGAGTAGTAACTTCTAATATTTGCGAAAACGTTGGTATCTTTTTTCTAGTAACGTTTCCGTATCTAATTTAGCTAATTCAGTTAATTTTGAAATGAACGCTTTTTGTAACATGCGATTAATTTTTGCTTGTTCCAGAGGCTGACCGTTCATAACTTCTGGAATTACTTTATCTACAATAGCTAATTCCTTCAGCTCTGTCGCTGTGATTTTCATCAATTCTGCTGCTTCTTTCGCACGACTGCCATCTTTCCACAAAATAGAGGCGAAACCTTCTGGCGAAAGAACCGCATAAATCGTGTGTTCCAACATCCAAACTTCATCTGCGACTGCTAAAGCCAAAGCACCGCCACTACCGCCCTCACCAATGATGACTGAAATGATTGGCACTTTCAAATCAGACATTTCTAACAAGTTTTGCGCAATGGCTTCCCCTTCTCCCCGCTCTTCGGCACCAATCCCACAATAGGCACCAGCAGTGTTCACAAAGGTAATGACTGGGCGGTTAAATTTTTCCGCTTGTTTCATTAAACGTAACGCTTTGCGATACCCTTCAGGATTAGGTGAACCAAAATTACGTTCAATATTTTCTGGTAGATTTCGGCCTTTTTGGATACCTATCACCGTAACTGGTTTCCCTTGCAAAGTAGCAACACCACCGACTACAGCTAAATCATCGGCAAAGTAACGATCCCCATGAAATTCTAAAAAGTCCTCAAAAATGGCTTCTATATATTCTAAAGTTGTCAAACGATCTTGGTCTCTTGCCAAGGTAACAACATCATTGGCTGTTTTCTTTTCCATGTTAGCGCCACCCTTCCAAAGAATGTAAACGTAACAAGTCGCTCAATCGTTGACGCAAAAGATTTCTTGGCACAATCTGATCTACAAAACCATGTTCTAAAAGAAACTCGGCCTTTTGAAAATCATCTGGCAACTCTTGACGAATCGTTTGTTCAATTACACGGCGGCCAGCAAAACCGATTAAACTCTGAGGCTCTGCCAAAATAATATCGCCATCCATCGCAAAACTTGCGGTAACACCGCCAGTCGTTGGATCAGTCAATACCGTAAGATACAGCAAGCCTGCTTTGTTATGCCGTTGCAAAGCGGCCGAAATTTTCGCCATTTGCATCAATGAAAAAATTCCTTCTTGCATACGGGCACCACCAGATGCAGTGAAAATCACTACTGGTAAATGCTTTTCTGTCGCCCGCTCAAACAAGCGTGTGATTTTTTCACCAACAATCGTTCCCATACTGCCCATGATAAAATTAGCGTCCATGATTCCAATTGCAACAGCTTGTCCTTCAATTGTTGCTTCTCCCGTTAAGACAGCTTCATCTAGCCCAGTTTTTTCTTGCATTTTTTCAATTTTTTCAAGATAACCAGGAAAATTTAGTGGATCTTTTGTCACTAATTCACTGTCCCAATTGTGGAAACTTTTTTCATCAACGGTTATCGCTAATCGTTCCCATGCACCAATCCGAAAACTATAGCCACAATGCGGACAGATTTTTTCTGCACCCATTTCTTTTGTATACAGTGTTCGCTTACAAGAAGGGCATTTTGCCCACATATTATCTGGAACAGAAGGCTTCTTTGATGCATCATTTGCATCAGCACGATTTGGATTAATGCGAATGTAATTTTTCTTTTTAAATAATGCCATTTGCTTACTCCTCGTATTTTAGCGGCAAGAGCACAGCTCTTGCGGCGTTCTTTCTTTAATGATTGCTTTCTGGCTCCCAATTTGGTAGAAATGTTTCTTGTAAAAAGCTTGTGTCATAGTCACCTGTCAAAACATTGTCATGTGTAATTAAATCTAATTGGAATTCGGCATTCGTAATAATACCTTCTGTTACAATTTCATTTAAAGCCCTTTGCATTTTCATCAAGGCATCAAAACGATTTTCACCATGTACGATGACTTTTGCAATCATTGAATCATAATAAGGCGGAATTGAATACCCTGAATACATAGCGCTGTCTACACGCAAGCCCATTCCACCACTAGGCAACAAGAGATTTTGAATTTTACCTGGTGAAGGAGCAAAATTAAAGGCAGGATTTTCAGCGTTAATTCGGCACTCAATCGCATGCCCAGTCAGGATAACATCCTCTTGGGTATAGCCTAAAGGTTCACCTGAAGCAATTTCTAATTGTGCTTTGACTAAATCAATCCCTGTTACCATTTCCGTAACTGGATGTTCGACTTGGATGCGGGTATTCATTTCCATGAAATAAAAGTCGCCAGCTGGATCCATCAAAAATTCAATGGTTCCGGCATTTTCATAATGCACAGCTTGTGCCGCTCGAACGGCCGTTTCGCCTAACATCTGACGCTTTTCTTCAGAAATAGCAATCGATGGTGATTCTTCTAACACTTTTTGATTATTTCTTTGTAGTGAGCAATCACGTTCCCCTAAGTGAATCACATGCCCATATTGATCACCTAAAATTTGCACTTCGATATGACGTGCTGGATAAATAATTTTTTCTAAATACATATCATCATTACCAAATGCGGCTTTGGCTTCTTGCTGCGCTGAAGTAAAGTGTTTCGGTAACTCTTCTTTTGAAAGAACTTTTCGGATTCCTTTTCCGCCACCACCAGCAGCTGCCTTTAACATAACTGGGTAACCAATTTCTTCAGCAATCGTCAACGCTTCTTCGACAGAATCAATGACGCCATCACTCCCAGGAATAACAGGTACCTTGGCTTTTTGCATCAGTTGACGTGCGTTTATTTTATTGCCCATTGCATCAATCGTTTCTGCTTTAGGACCGATAAAAGTAATGTTACATTCTTCGCACATTGAAGCAAATTGACTATTTTCAGATAAGAAACCAAACCCTGGATGAATCGCTTCAGCATTGGTAACAATCGCTGCACTTAAAACAGCTTGAACATTTAAATAAGAATCAGTTGCTTTCGCCGGTCCAATACAAATGGCTTCATCTGCTAACTGTGTGTGTAACGCTTCTTGATCCGCTTCAGAGTAAACAGCAACTGTTTGAACGCCTAATTCGCGACAGGCACGAATAATACGAACAGCGATTTCTCCGCGGTTTGCGATTAATACTTTCGAAAACATTTTTCACCTATCCAATCATAAAGGTTAATTCAGCCTCGGCAACTTTTTTTCCATTAACTTTTGCCACACCTTTACCCATTCCAGCAGAAGCGCGGACTTTTAAAAGTTCAACCTCTAAAATTAATGTGTCGCCTGGTGTTACCTTTTGTCTAAATTTTGCTTTATCTAATCCACCAAAGTATGCCGTTTTCCCTTTGAATTCAGGCATTGAAAGTAATGCCACGGCGCCTGCTTGAGCCAACGATTCAATAATTAAAACTCCTGGCAAAACAGGATTCCCAGGAAAATGACCTTGAAAAACTTGCTCATTAACCGTTACATTCTTTTTCGCTACAACGCGTTCCCCGGGAATGACTTCTTCAACACTATCTAATAATAAAAAGGGATAGCGATGTGGTAAAATTTCTTGAATTTCTGTAATTGTTAATTTCATGTTTTATTCTCCTTTAGCAACTCGGAATAGCGGCTGACCAAATTCAACCACATCTTCATTGTTGACTAATATTTCAGTAATCACCCCGTCAACTGTCGCCGTAATTTCATTCATTAATTTCATCGCTTCAACGATACACACAACGTCACCCGTTTTAACAGTGTCTCCTACTTTGACAAAGTTCTCTTTATCTGGTGCTGGTTGTAAATAAACGATTCCTACAATAGGTGACGTAATTTCTTCTGTCTTTTCATTGGCTGTCGGTGTATTAGTTGGCGTTTCTTCAACGACAGAAACTGTTTCAACAGGCACTGACACACCACTAGCGGCTACTGGTGTTTCTTGTGGGTGCACCACTGGGTCTACGGCACTTCGCCCAGAAACTGTATTTTTATTCATATATAATTCAAACGAGCCTTCTCGTAAATCAAATTCGGTTAAAGTTGATTGATCAAATTGTGTTAATAGTGCTTTTACTTCTTCTAACTGCATGTTAATCCTCCCAGCGTTTTAAGCAAATAACTGCATTGTGGCCACCAAAGCCTAGTGAGTTACTTAAAGCATAATCAAATTTATGCTCTTTGCTTTCGTTTAAAACAACGTTCACCGTAATTGCTTCATCTTGATTTTCCACATTAATGGTTGGCGGAATAAATTGATGTTGTAAAGCATTTAGGGTAGCAATTCCTTCAATTCCACCAGCGGCGCCTAAGAGATGTCCCGTCATACTCTTCGTACTACTTACATACGCCGTTTTTGCGGCATCACCTAAAGCCAATTCAATTGCTTTAGATTCTGCACTGTCATTGGCTTGTGTGCTTGTTCCATGAGCGTTAATATAGCCAATTTTTTCTGGAGAAATCCCCGCTTCTTCCATTGCTAGTACCATGGCTTTCGCTGCGCCGCTCCCATCTGGTGTTGGTGATGTCATATGATAGGCATCGCAATTAGCACCATAGCCAACCACTTCACCTAAAATAGTTGCGCCTCGTTCTAGAGCATGATCTAATGATTCTAAAATAAAGACACCCGCACCTTCTCCCATCACAAATCCACTACGTTCTTTATCAAAGGGAATTGAGGCTTTTTCTGGGTCAGTCGCCTTTGTTAAAGCGGTCAAGGAAGCAAATCCTGAAATACCGATTTCTGTAATAGGCGCTTCTGCTCCACCAGCAATAACGACATCGGA
>OBVR01000041.1_pt1 | contig 62693 bp, 58 predicted proteins | sample 1476201 | NCBI WGS metagenome assembly OBVR01 (sample SAMEA2580024, study PRJEB22360) | human gut metagenome | biome: human gut; feature: human-associated habitat; material: faeces | place: Denmark | collected 2008/2010 | reverse complement strand
CAATCCGCTCAAACTACTGAAGAGGTAGTCTCAGCTGAGCCGGTAGAAGCAATCACTGAATTTGTAGCAACTCCGGAGTCGTCAGAAGCCCCTACTGAAGTGGAAATCCCTGCTGAGCCAGCAGAAGAAATTGCTGAAGAGGTGGCCTCAGCTGAGCCGGTAGAAGAAATTACGGAAGTAGTAGCTCCTGTTGAACCAGCAGAAGAACCCGTTGAAGTGGAAGAACCGGTTGTTGAACCAGTGGTGGAAGCTCCAGATCAGGAAGCTCAATCCGAGGTCGCACCTCAGCAAGAGACCATTCAGGAAAAATATGATCGTAGCTTGAAAAAGACGCGGACTGGATTTGGAGCCCGTCTCAATGCCTTCTTTGCCAATTTCCGTTCAGTCGATGAAGAATTCTTTGAAGAATTGGAAGAACTATTGATCATGAGTGACGTTGGGGTTCAGGTTGCCTCCAATTTAACTGAAGAATTACGATATGAAGCCCGGTTGGAGAATGCCAAAAAACCAGATGCTCTCAAGCGCGTGATTATCGAAAAATTAGTAGACTTGTATGAAAAGGATGGCCAATTTAATGAAGCCATTCGTTTTCAAGATGGCCTCACGGTTATGCTCTTTGTCGGGGTTAATGGCGTCGGGAAAACCACTTCTATCGGGAAATTAGCGCACAAATACAAACAAGAAGGCAAAAAAGTCCTATTGGTTGCAGCGGATACCTTCCGTGCGGGAGCAGTGGCTCAACTTGTAGAATGGGGACGTCGCGTGGATGTTCCAGTTGTGACAGGCCCTGAAAAATCAGATCCGGCAAGCGTTGTCTTTGATGGAATGGAACGCGCCATTGCGGAGAATGTCGATATCTTGATGATTGATACGGCTGGCCGTCTGCAAAACAAGGACAACCTCATGGCAGAGCTTGAAAAAATCGGACGGATTATCAAGCGTGTAGTGCCAGAAGCACCGCACGAAACCTTGCTTGCGCTCGATGCTTCGACGGGTCAAAACGCCTTGGTGCAAGCCAAAGAGTTTTCAAAAATCACACCTGTAACTGGGATTGTCTTAACCAAGATTGATGGAACGGCTCGAGGTGGGGTCGTGCTTGCGATTCGTGAAGAATTGGATATTCCAGTGAAGTTGATTGGATTTGGAGAAAAGATTGATGACATCGGACCATTTAACTCAGAAAACTTCATGCGTGGCCTTTTAGAAGGATTGATTTAACCGTACAATAGAAAAAGACAAATTGTTAGAAAGGCAATTTGTCTTTTTGTGTCATTGAAATAAAAAACCACCCGAAGGTGGCTTGTTTTAATTCTTAGGCTCAGGTTTCCACACCCATTCTGCTCCGTATTCTGCAAGGAGATCATCAGAAGCAGTTGGTCCCATGGATCCTGACTTGTACTCATAGAGGGGTGCTCCATTTTCAGCCCAGAGTCTTTCAATTCGATCAATTAATTGCCATGAAGCGCGAACTTCGTGCCAATGGCTATAATTGGTGGAATCATTGTTCAACACATCATAAATCAATTTTTCATATGGCTCTGGTGAAGCTCCAGTTGCCGTTGCATCCGTTTCATAGTCGAAAGAAATCGGCGCGATACTGAACTGCTCGCCCACTTCTTTTCCATTGATGCTCAATGAAAAGCCTTCATTTGGCTGAATATAGATGGTCAAGACGTTAGGTTGTAAACTGTCTCCAAAGATAGAATCTGTTTGCTTAAAGACCACATTGACCATGGTTCCTTTCTTAGTTAGACGTTTCCCAGTACGGAAGAAGAAAGGTACTCCTTGGAACCGATCGCTATCAACAAAGAAAGCTCCAGAAGCATAGGTTTCCGTAGTAGATTCAGGATCGACATTTGGTTCACTGCGATAAGAGATATCTTTTTTTCCTTCGATGGTTCCAGAATGGTATTGGCCACGGATGAAGAATTTCCTTAATTCTTCATCCGTAGGATTGTGCATTTGCTCGAACACTTTAACTTTTTCAGCACGAATCGCATCCTTGGTAAAGGTAGCAGGCTTATCCATAGCAAGCAAAGACAAGAGCTGAAGCGTATGGTTTTGAACCATATCCCGAAGGGCACCAGAGTGATCATAGTAGCCACCGCGTTCTTCAACACCCAATCGTTCTGCAAAGGTAATTTGGATATTGTCAATGAAGTCTCGGTTCCATAGGTTATCAAAAATCAGATTGCCGAAACGAATGGCAAAGATATTTTGGATCATTTCTTTTCCAAGGTAGTGGTCAATTCGGAAGATTTGTTCTTCATCGAAGGTTTCTTCCAATTCCTTGTTGAGTTGACTGGCCGTTTCTAGGTCTGTACCAAAAGGTTTTTCAACGATCAAGCGCTCAAAGCCTTGTCCATCCACAATGCCTTCTGATTTCAGGTGTTTGGCAATGGTTCCAAAAAATTGAGGAGCCATGGATAAGAAGAAGACCTTGTTGTGTTCTGTTTGGTATTTCTCATCCAAGCTGCTTTGCAATTCGCGCAGAGCGATGTAATGCTCTGTATCATTGACGTCATGACTTTGGTAGTAGAAATGACTGGCAAATTCTTGAGCTTGCTGTGGGCTATCTGCCAGATCTGTGAGGGATTCTACCACGACCGATTCAAAGTATTCCTTGCTCCATGGTCTGCGGGCTGTTCCGATCACTGCAAAGTGTTCAGATAGATTTCCTGATTTATAGAGTCTAAAAAGGGATGGATAGAGTTTGCGCTTAGCTAAATCTCCACTGGCCCCGAAAATGGTTACAATAACTTTTGAAGACATTTAAGTACCTATTTCCTATTTTATTAACCATATTTTACCATAAAATCTACAAGATTTCCTATACAGAAACTAAGTTCCTCACAATTTCCAATTGAGTGTGACTCGGTGAAAGAAAAAGGGGCTGGGACAAAAGTCCTAGCCTCTCAATTGTCTTTGGATTGTCGAGCAAGACGCAGTGGTTGAGTGGGCTCTACTACGCTGATTTCATCAGCTTTTACAGCCCTACTCAACTGTGCGGAGGTGGGACGACGAAATCGAATTCTAACGAATGACCGATTTCTGTCCCACTCTCTTTGACTGGTATAAGATATTTGACTCACAACCCAAGCTCCATCAGAATACGCGATAGACATAAGGATTGTCGGGTTTTGTAATGGTCTGGCAATCTCTAATGTGGAGGACAGGCAAGCTTTGCTTGAGCTGTTTGTGGTATTCAATGGACAAGGTTCCTTTGGCCTGGATCCAAGTATTGTTTTCGAAATGCTGAGGGGCCCCGGTCGTTAAGAGGCCGTAGACGCCGGAATCTGCAATACAGTGGATGATCCCAAAGCGAAAGAGGAATTGACTGTCTTTGTTATTAGGGTCATTGTAAACAAAACCAGTCAACTCGATCGTCTTTCCTGCAAATTGGTCAGGATAATCATAAATCACTTCCATGACTTCCATGTAATTCTCAGTAGTCACCTGGATCACCTTTTTATCCACATATTTCTTTGCTGCCTGCTTCATTTCTGATTCATAGGCAGACTTGGTGAAATAGCTACTGGTATCCGGTTTGAGATACTGAGTGGTTGTTCCTTCGTCCTGCTGGATTTCCTTGGAAGAACCAGCCGCCACTGGGAAGTGATAGCCTTTGGCAGAGACTGTTTGGGAATCTAACGTTACGGTTGGGAAAAATAGACCGACAAACAAAGGGATGCAAAGCAAGAAAATACTAGCTGCTTTAGCCCAGAAGCCAGAGAGATGACTGTGGAGCTTCATTTGCTTGACCCAGATAATCAGCTGCACAAGAGCTAAAACAAAGGACAAGAACATGGAAATATAAGCCAAGTAAGAGTAGTGTAAGTTGATGTATTGATTGAGCTTACCAGATAATTGCAAATACATGGTGAGTTCAAAATAGCCAGCTAATATCAAGAAACGAATCATAGCACTACCCCCACAAACCAAGCATAAAGGAGCACAACTCCACAAACAATTCCGATAAATTGCCAGATGAAACGAGCCTTGAGATAATTTTTCATCATGAGGAGATTTTTGACATCAAGCATAGGCCCAATCACCAAAAAGGCTAGAACAGGCGCTAGTCCAAAACTGTTCAGAAGAGAGGATCCAACAAAGGCGTCAGCCTCGCTACAAAGTGACAGGAGAAAGGACAAAACCATCAGTAAGAGAATGGCAACAACCGGTGTCGCACTGATTGAGGTGAGGATCCGTGTTGGGACATAGACCTGGACGAGGCTAGCAAAGAGGCAACCAAATACTAGGTAGCGTCCTGTGTCAAAGAATTCATCAACTGCCTGCACCAAGACTTGGAAGAGTTTTTTCCCTTTGCTCAAGCCACTAAAATCATGCTCATGCACAGCCTTGCGCTGTTCTTTTTGGATCGAGTCGGTCTGTATAAAACCAAGAAAGATCCCAAGCACCGTTGCGACAAGAAGGGATCCCAAAGCGCGGTAGAGAGCCATCTTTAGGGAGTTTCCAAATGCAGAATAGGTTGCAAAGAGAACGATGGGATTGATGACGGGTGCTGTCACCAGAAAGGGAACAGCAGTATAACTAGGAACCTTCTTCTCTAAAAAGCGATTGATAATAGGAACAATCCCACATTCGCAGGAAGGAAAGATGAAACCGACAGAGGACCCAAAGAAGATTCGCCCAAATTTATTTTTGGGAAGAAAACGGTAAACCTTCTCAGGTGTGATATAGACCTCAATCATCCCTGAAATGATACTTCCGATCAGGACAAAGGGCAGGGCCTCGATGATAATCGAGAGAAAAATAGCCCCAGCTTGCAAGACGCTTGAGGGGAGATGTTGAAAGACGGCCATGGCTATTTAGCCTTCTCGTCTTCTTTTTTAAGAGCTTTTTGAGCCTTTATTTTCTCATCTGGAAAATCAACTTTTTTTTCTACATCTGGAAAACTCGCAAAGTTTTCAAACATTTTATCAAGGTCATCTGTTTTCGAGAATTTAATAGCCATTTTTGGGCCTCCTTATTCATTTTCTATCATTATAACAAAAAGAAAAGAGCAAGGGGGAAATGGAGCATAAAAGGAAAGATCAATAGGGTCAAAATTATTCTATGGAAAACCCCTGAAACAGAGACCAGAACAGGCGATCTCACTCCTTGATGGCAGCAAAATATGCTATAATAGAAGCTATGGATAAATATGAAAAAATAGCCCAAGAATTGGGTGTTAGCTTAAAACAAATCGATACCGTATTGAGCCTGACCGCGGAAGGCTCAACCATTCCCTTCATTGCCCGCTATCGAAAAGATCTGACGGGAAATTTAGATGAAGTAGCGATCAAGGCCATTATTGATCGGGATAAGTCCTTAACAGCCCTAGCTGAACGGAAGGAAACCGTCCTAGCCAAGATTGCTGAACAAGGCAAGTTGACGGATGCGCTTAAGCAGGCCATTGAAGCTGCTGAAAAATTAGCGGATGTCGAAGAACTCTATCTGCCTTATAAGGAAAAACGTCGGACCAAGGCTACGATTGCCCGAGAAGCAGGTCTTTTCCCCTTGGCGCGTCTTATTCTACAAAATAGTCCAGACTTGGAAGCGGAGGCACAGAAATTTACCTGTGAGATCTTCCCAACTGAAACCGCTGCTTTAGCTGGTGCAGTAGATATTTTGGTCGAGGCTATTTCAGAGGACACCCAACTGCGGGCTCTCACCTATCAAGAAATTCATGGGTATTCCCTCATGACCTCAACTCTAAAGGATGAAAGCTTAGATCCTAAGCGAACTTTTGAAATCTACTATGATTTTTCTGAAAAGATCAAGAGTATGCAAGGTTACCGGACGCTTGCTCTCAATCGTGGGGAAAAATTGGGCGTTCTTAAAGTCGGATTTGAGCACCATCTGGATCGAATCATTCGTATTTTTGAAGCTCGATTTAAAACGAAAAATACCTATATCGATGAGGTGATTCAGCAGGCCGTCAAGAAAAAAATTGTACCAGCGATCGAACGCCGGATTCGAACAGAGTTGACTGAGGCTGCCGAAGACGGTGCTATCCAATTATTCTCTGAAAATCTACGGAATCTATTGCTCATTCCTCCATTAAAAGGGCGCGTGGTCCTTGGTTTTGACCCAGCTTTCCGTACTGGTGCTAAATTAGCCGTTGTCGATGAAACAGGAAAGATGCTCACAACCCAGGTCATCTATCCAGTTGCCCCTGCAAAACCAGCTCAGATCGAGCAAGCTAAGAAGGATCTGTCCTCCTTGATCAAGGAGTTTGACGTAGAGATTATTGCGATTGGAAATGGAACCGCTAGCCGTGAAAGTGAGGCCTTTGTCGCAGAGGTGCTCCATGACCATCCAGGGGTCCGCTATGTCATTGTCAATGAAAGTGGAGCGTCTGTCTATTCAGCAAGTGAGTTGGCCCGCCATGAGTTCCCAGAATTAACCGTTGAAAAACGCTCGGCTATTTCTATTGCCCGCCGCCTGCAAGACCCCTTGGCCGAATTGGTGAAAATTGACGCCAAATCGATTGGTGTCGGTCAATACCAACACGATGTCAATCAGAAGAAATTGACCGAAGGCTTGGACTTTGTGGTGGATACGGTCGTTAACCAAGTTGGGGTGAATATCAATACCGCTAGTCCCTCTCTCTTAGCGCATGTAGCTGGGCTCAACAAAACTATCTCTGAAAATATCGTCAAATACCGGGAAGAAGAAGGAATGATCCTTTCACGGGCACAGATAAAAAAAGTCCCTCGTCTCGGAGCCAAGGCTTTCGAGCAGGCTGCAGGATTCTTACGCATTCCTGAAAGTAAAAACATTTTGGACAATACCGGCGTTCACCCTGAAAGTTACCAGGAAGTTGAAAAACTTTTTCAGCTTCTTGAAATTACCGAACTCGATGCATCAGCTCAGGAAAAATTAAAAGCTGTGAACATAAAGGAGATGTCTACTCAGCTGGATTTGGGACCAGAAACCCTGAAAGATATCATTGCCGATCTCCTAAAACCAGGTCGTGATTTGCGGGATTCCTTTGATGCACCAGTGCTCCGTCAGGATGTCTTGGATATTAAAGATCTCCATATCGGTCAAAAATTAGAAGGGGTTGTGCGCAATGTGGTGGATTTCGGAGCCTTTGTTGATATTGGCATTCACGAGGATGGCTTGATTCATATCTCCCATATGAGCAAGCAATTCATCAAGCATCCAAGCCAAGTCGTCTCAGTAGGTGATTTGGTAACCGTCTGGGTGAAGAAGATTGACGTGGAACGCGAAAAAGTCAATCTCAGTTTGGTAGCACCGAATGAATCTAACTGAGTATGTCCGCCAAGTATCTATAGAAGATTTTGGGAGTGAATTTCGCCATCAAGCAGAGTGGAATTCACGTCTTCAAACCACTGGAGGACGGTTCTTTCCTAAAGATCGGCATCTTGATTTCAACCCCAAGGTTTACCAGACATACGGATTAGAGACCTTTCGAAAAATCGTCCGCCATGAGCTCTGTCATTACCATCTTTACGATCAAGGCAAAGGTTATCGCCATAAAGACCCAGCTTTTAAGCAACTCCTTCAGCAAGTGGATGGTCTTCGTTTCACTCCCTCTCTACCAGATAGGACTAGGCGAGTCAAGTGCATCTATCTCTATCAATGTTCCCATTGTGGTCAAGAGTATAGACGAAAGCGAAAAATCGATCTGAAGAAATATGCCTGCGGTCGCTGTCGCAGCCGCCTGAAATTCCTTGAAATGAGACAGGAATAAGAATCGGTCTTTAGGCGGATCTCTTTCCAATTAGACTCTGCTAAAATAGGTCTAACTAGAAAGAGGAACATCTAATGAAATCATCATTTTACAAATTAAAACACCGCCGCCTGGTTTCAGGTGTGCTAGCTGGCCTAGCTGATAAATTTGATCTTAGTGTGGCACTGCTGCGCTTCTTGTTTATTCTCTCTGTGTTTTCTAAGGCCTTTTGGGCTGTCGTGATCTATTTTCTACTAGACGCTATCTTACCTTACAAGGAGGAAGAAGAGCAGGTACTGTATGGGAATGGCCCACGTAGGAGAAAAGAAGCCGAACCTATCTATGATCAAACGGATAAGCCGTTTTCCTAAAGGGAGGTCCTTGTGAAACAACGACATTATTATCTCGCCTTTATCGTATACGTCTTTATCAGTTTTAATGCTCAGGCCTTCATTTTAAATCGAATTCTTGGGGACGGACTTGGGACGGGTCTGATCACGCTATTTCTTTTCTCACTAGGTCTTGGAAATAGTCTTTTTTATCTCTTGTTTCTTCCGGCAAAAGGTAAGATAGAACCAAAAATTGTTCGATTCTTTATCTTATTTTTGCCAGGCTTTTACCTCATTTCCTCCCTATTGGGAGGGGGACCGACCTTTTTTCTATTAGGCTTGCTCTCAATTCCATCAAACGCATTGGTCTACGGAATCTCAATGGGTCTAAAAAGAATGCTGATCGATCTGCTGGAGTCTAGGAAAGCAAAAAAGTCTTCGTCGCTTGAGTGAGAGTGGGACAGAAATTGGTCATTCGTTAGAATTCGATTTCGTCGTCTTACCTCCGCATAGTTGAGTAGGGCTGTAAAGGGTGATGAAATCAGCGTAGTAGAAGCCCACTCAACCACTGCGTCTTGCTCGACACTCCAAAGATAATTGAGAGGCTAGGACTTTTGTCCCAGCCTCATTTTTTACTCTTGATAGGGCGGATCATTGTTTTAAAGCGAACTGTGAAAAGTAAGAAAGAATGGAAATTGAATCGAGCAAACAACACTTCAGTCTCTCGTCTGAAGAGAAAATTTGCTATAATAGAGAGAGAATTTGAAAAGGGAGAATGCTATGGCAGTTACTGTTCGCGATTTACAAGCAAAGCTTCGTTTATCGGTTATTTACGGAGAAGATCATCTCTTGGACAAGGAAATCACCACTTCGGATATTTCCCGGCCAGGTCTTGAGATGACAGGCTATTTTGATTATTACACACCAGAGCGGATTCTTCTTGTAGGGATGAAAGAATGGTCCTACTTGATCAAGATGAGCTCCCACAATCGCCACCAAGTTTTACGAAAGATGTTTCAGCCAGAGACTCCTGTGATTATCGTAGCACGAAATTTGGAAATTCCTGAAGAAATGTTACGGGCTGCAGAAGAGAAGCAAATTGCTATTTTGAGTAGCAATATTGCGACCAGCCGTTTGTCCGGGGAACTTTCGAGCTATCTGGATAGCCGTCTAGCTGAGCGTACCAGTGTTCATGGTGTTTTGATGGACATTTATGGGATGGGGGTCTTGATCCAAGGAGATAGTGGAATCGGAAAAAGCGAGACCGGCCTTGAGCTTGTCAAGCGTGGCCACCGTTTGGTCGCAGACGATCGGGTTGATATCTACGCCCGTGATGAGATGACTCTTTGGGGAGAGCCGGCTGAGATCTTACGCCATTTACTGGAGATCCGCGGAGTTGGAATTATCGATGTGATGAGCCTTTATGGAGCAAGTGCGGTAAAGGATTCTTCACAAGTCCAAATCGCCGTTTATCTGGAAAATTACACCACGGATAAGGTCTATGACCGTCTTGGAAATAACGCAGAAGAAATAGAAATCGGCGGGGTGACCATTCCTCGTATTCGCATTCCTGTCAAAACAGGTCGGAATATTTCCGTTGTGATTGAAGCTGCAGCCATGAATGTACGTGCCAAAGAAATGGGCTACGATGCAACCAAAACCTTTGAAGAAAGATTGACTCAGTTGATCAGTCAAAATGAGGTGAAGGAATGAATCCAATAGCTCTTCAATTAGGCCCTATTAGTATCCGATGGTATGCGATTTGTATTGTGACAGGTGTGATCTTAGCGGTTTATCTTTCCATGAAAGAAGCCCCTCGCAAACGTATCAATCCAGATGATATTATTGATTTCATTTTGATCGCCTTTCCACTCGCCATTATTGGGGCTCGATTGTATTATGTGATCTTTGAATGGGGCTACTATAGCCAGCATCCAGCTGAGATTTTTGCCGTCTGGAATGGAGGTATTGCCATCTATGGAGGTTTGTTAACAGGGGCACTCGTCTTGTATCTCTTTTCTCACAGACGCATGATTGATACGATCGACTTTTTGGATATCGCAGCACCTAGTGTCATGATTGCTCAAAGTATTGGGCGCTGGGGCAACTTCTTTAACCAAGAAGCCTATGGTCGAGCCGTCAACAGTCTCAACTATCTCCCATCTTTTATCCGTGATCAGATGTATATAGATGGAAGTTACCGTCAGCCAACCTTCCTATACGAGTCCTGCTGGAATCTATTAGGCTTCGTCTTGATTTTATTGTTACGCCGAAAACCCCAATTTTTAAGGCAAGGTGAAGTTGCAGGCTTTTACCTCGTCTGGTATGGGTTTGGCCGGATGATCATCGAAGGTATGCGGACGGATAGCCTGATGTTTGCTGGCATCCGCGTTTCCCAATGGTTATCGATCTTATTGATTTTAGTTGGTCTCGGCGTATTTGTTTACCAGAGACGCAAAAAAGCCCCTTATTATGTAGAAGTAAAGGAGTAACCTATGTTTATTGAAATTACATACGGCCTCTTAGGCCTAGCCCTTGTGGCTCTCGTGATTTACATGATTTTCTTTCTTTCAAAGATTGGAAAAGTTGTGGATGAGACACAAAAAACCATCCAGGTATTGACGTCAGATGTCAATGTTACCTTACACCAAACAAATGACCTATTGGCAAAAGTCAATGTCTTAACGGACGACTTGAACCAAAAGGTTGCGACGATTGATCCCTTGTTTACAGCTGTAGCGGACCTTTCTGAGTCCGTATCAGATCTAAATGACCAAGCCCGTCAATTAGGTTCTAAAGCTGTATCAGCTGGTGAGAAAACAGTGAAAGCCTCTATTGGATTAAAGGCGATTCGAATGGCTTCAAAATTATTTAAATAGAAATGAGGATGAAAACAAATGGGACGTTTATCTAGTTTATTAATCGGTGTTATTTCAGGTGCTTCAGCAGCCTATTATTTATCAACAGAGAAAGGAAAGAAGGTCACTAAAAAGGTCGTACGCTTTGTAAAAGACTATCAAGAAGATCCTCAAGAAGTCCATGAATCTGTGAAACAAACTGCTAAAGATGTTTCCAAACAAGCAGCGGAAGTGATCCAACAAACCAAAGAAAAAGTTGGTTCAGGCGAAATTACAACAGGAACTGTTTTAGAATCTGTCAAAGAAAAGACGCAGGATGTGGTTGAAAAGTCACAAGAAGTTTATCATTCATTAAAAGATAAACTCCACAAAGAAAATTTAGCAGGAAATGACTTGGTTCAATCCATTCGCAAACAAACTGAGTCAGAAGACATTGTCCTTGATCTGGATGAAAAAGACTTGGAAGCAGTAGAAGAAACGAAAGAATAAAAAGAGAGTGGGACAGAAATCGTTCATTCGCTAGAATTCGATTTGGTCGTCCCACCTCTGTACAGTTGAGTAGGGCTGTAAAAGCTGATGAAATCAGCGTAGTAGGGCCCACTCAACCACTGCGTCTTGCTCGACGATCCAAAAACAAGAAGAGGCTAGGACTTTTGTCCCAGCCTCATTTTTCTCACATCGGAAAGTTTAAGTATTTCTTGATTTGTTCAAAAAATTAGAATACATTTATATTTTTTGCAGAATTTCTTAACTTATTTTGCTTTGATAAAATAGCTTATCTATGTTCTAAGGCTCTCTAAGCCTCTTTTTTTTGAAGTTAAATGATTAATTGCTCATTATATTTTATTTTGAAATATCATTTTCTGTTAAAAATTTGTACAAAAAAATCAGGCAGACCTGATTTTTTATTTTCTTTTTTTATTGAAGTAGATTCTAAATCCTTGAATACTAGCAAAGCTAGAAGCAATCGCTAAAGCAAAGGCGAAGAAGGTATTCATTTTTGTTGCTAAAAAGACAAAGCTAAAAACAACTGTCAATACACAGAAAATCGCAATATTCAAAAAGTACAGCAATTCACTTAATTGGGGTGCAGGTTCAACTTCAGGCATATAATCCTGAATAGGGGTTATTTCTTGATCTTTTACTAATTCGAGATAATCGAATTCTTCATCATAGTGTCTTAAGTTTCTTACGGGCATATTCTCTCTCCTAACAGTTCTCTACTATTCTACCATGAATTCATGCAGTTGAATGTTACAAAAATGTTACAAATTTTACAAAATGAAGAAATTTTTTATGAATAGGGGAATTTTTGTTATAATGGATCTATGAAAAATATAATTATTACAGCAACAGCGGAGAGTGTGGAGCAAGCCCAAGCCCTGATCAATGCAGGGGTTGACCGGATCTATGTTGGCGAATCAGACTACGGATTACGATTGCCTCAAACTTTAAGCTATGACGAAATAAATCGAATTGCCCAATTAGTCCATGCTGCTGGCAAAGAATTGACAGTAGCTGTAAATGCACTCATGCACCAATCGATGATGGATTCAATCAAGCCTTTCCTTGATTTTTTGAAGGACATTCAGGCTGATTATATTACTGTCGGAGATGCGGGCGTTTTTTATGTCCTGAAGCGTGACGGCTATCCGTTTAAAACTATTTATGATGCCTCTACCATGGTCACTTCAAGTCGCCAGATTAATTTCTGGGGAAAACAGGCAGGTGCTTCTGAAGCTGTTTTGGCTCGTGAAATTCCGTCTGCTGAATTATTTGTAATGGCTGAAAATCTTCAAATCCCAGCAGAAGTATTGGTTTACGGTGCTAGCATTATTCACCATTCGAAGCGTCCTTTACTGCATAACTACTATAACTTTATCAAGACAGAAGAATCGGTTACCAAGGAGCGTGATTTGTTCCTAGCAGAGCCGGGAGATCCGGATTCTCATTACTCTGTCTATGAAGACAAGCATGGAACACATATTTTTTCAAACAATGATTTGGATATGATGACCAAGCTCTCTGAGTTGGTTGAGCATGGGTATGATCATTGGAAACTGGATGGTGTCTACTGTCCGGGTGAGAACTTTGTCAAGATTACAGAATACTTTATCAAAGCTCGTGATTTGATCCAAAAAGGAACCTTCACGCAAGATCAAGCCTATCTCTTTGATGAAGAAATCCGTAAATTGCATCCTGCCAATCGGGGGCTTGACACTGGCTTTTACGATTATGCGCCAGATCGTGTAAAATAATAGAAACAATAGTAGCTTCTTCGTTTGAGAGTTTTCCATTTTCAGGGGACGAAGAGGCGATTCATAAATCGACAATCTTGTAAATTGGAGAAAACATGACAAATACAAAAAAACGTCCAGAGGTCTTGGTACCTGCTGGAACCTTAGAAAAATTAAAAGTTGCCGTTAATTATGGGGCAGATGCTGTCTTCGTTGGTGGACAAGCCTATGGCTTACGTAGTCGAGCAGGAAACTTCACTATGGATGAGCTTCGCGAAGGGATTGAGTACGCTCATGCACACGGGGTAGATGTCCACGTTGCGTCGAACATGGTGACACATGAAGGAAATGAAAAAGGAGCTGGTGAGTGGTTCCGCGAATTGCGGGATATGGGACTGGATGCTGTGATCGTATCAGACCCGGCCTTGATTGAAATCTGCTCAACCTATGCGCCAGGTCTTCATATTCACTTGTCTACTCAAGCTTCCGCGACCAATGTAGAAACCTTCCATTTCTGGAAAGAATATGGATTGACCCGTGTCGTATTGGCGCGTGAAGTGTCCATGGAAGAGTTGGCTGAGATCCGTAAGCGTACAGACCTTGAGATTGAGGCCTTTGTTCATGGAGCAATGTGTATTTCCTATTCAGGACGGTGTACGCTTTCCAACCACATGTCTGACCGAGACGCCAACCGTGGGGGCTGTTCCCAATCTTGTCGTTGGAAATACGATCTTTATGATATGCCGTTTGGTCGAGAACGCAAGAGTGTGAAAGGCCAAATCCCAGAAGAATACTCTATGTCAGCTGTGGATATGTGTATGATCGAACATATCCCTGATATGATTGACAATGGAGTTGACAGCTTGAAGATTGAGGGTCGGATGAAATCAGTCCATTATGTATCAACGGTTGCCAACTGTTACAAGGCTGCTTGTGATGCTTATATGGAAAGTCCAGAAGCCTTTTATGCGATCAAGGATGATTTGATCAATGAATTGTGGAAGGTGGCTCAACGTGAGTTGGCGACTGGTTTCTACTACCAAACACCTACCGAAAATGAACAATTGTTTGGAGCACGTCGGAAGATTCCTAAATATAAATTTGTAGGAGAAGTCGTAGATTTTGATCCATCTACCATGACAGCGACGATTCGTCAACGGAATGTGATCAATGAAGGGGACCAAGTGGAATTCTACGGACCAGGCTTCCGTCATTTTGAATGCCATATTCAGGATTTGCACGATAAAGACGGTGTTAAAATTGATCGTGCACCAAATCCGATGGAACTCCTTACCATTACCGTTCCGCAGGAAGTCAAACCAGGAGATATGATCCGTTCTTGCCAAGAAGGTTTGATCAATCTTTACTCAAAAGATGGTGCAAGCAAAACTGTTCGAGTATAACAAAAAAAGAGAGGGTTAAACCTCTCTTCAGATTGTATACAAACTCTATCAGGACTAGAAAAATTTCTCCTCTATAGTTTGGTTACCATATAGTAAAAACTCTTAGGAATGCCTATTTAATAGCATTTGTAAGAGCTTTTTCTTTATAAGATTATAAATAAAGATTGAAGGAACTTGTCCAAAACGGACTTTTTCTTCAATCTGTATAATCAACTTTTAAATTGAATGCATTCTGTTTAGTTTTATTCTTTTCCATAAAGGTAACGACTAGCAATTAACCAAATAGCAATATACATTATCACGTTAACAAAAAATGCGACAACGATGACTATATTCCAATCATGGGATAAATTAGTAGTTACAATTCCCATGATTGTTGTACCAAAAAGGCCACCAATCTGTTTATTGGCGTTTAAAGTTGCACCAGCAATTCCAGATAATTCTTGGCCAGCAGTTTCCATAAGAATGGTTGTAGTTGCTGGAGTTAAGACACCGATACCTAGACTCATTAAAGAAAATAAAGGGATTAGGATATATAGTTGAATTTCATGAAAAAGGACTCCCATTCCAAAAATTCCTGCTGCTCCTACAATGGCAAAAATAATTGAGACAGTAGCGAGGCTTCCCACAGAAAATCGTTTTACAGCACGTGCGTAAAATAAATTACCAATAATTAAGACAATCATTCCTGGTAGAATGAGGAGTCCAGAAACCATTGAGGAGAGGTTTAAATAAGTTTGAAAATAAAGTCCTAGCACCAAAACAATACCATATAATGAAATGTTAACTACTAAACCTAACAGATTAGAGACAATAAACTTAGCATTTTTTAATAGTTGGTGGGGAACAATAGGTGCTTTACTTTTTTTATCTTGGACTATTAAACCAATAGCAAATAATATAAACAGGAGAAGAAACAATAAAAGATTTGAGTTACTATAACCATATTGATTCCCTTCAACAAGGTAAATAACTAGACTTCCGATAGTTGCAACTAGAAATATATTACTAAAAATGTCAATTCTGGTCTTTGGATTGGCAATATTATTTTTCACGAGAAGTAATATTGAAATTACTGTCAAAATTCCAAATGGAATATTGACTAAGAAAATACCCCTCCATCCGAAGTAGTTAATAATCAGTCCCCCAATAAAAGAACCAGTACCGGTTGCAACAGAAATAATTGCTGTCCAGATTCCTAACATACGTGCTCTTTTAGTAGAATCGGGGTATGAAATGAATAAAAGTGCTAATGAACTTGGCATAAACAAAGAAGCACCGAAACCTTGAATGAATCTAAGTATAATTAATGTTTCAATATTTGGTGAAAAAGAGCACCCTAACGAGGCAAGTGTAAAAATTGTCATTCCAAATAATAAAATTCGTTTAGCACCATATTTTGTTGTTAGATTTCCTGAAAGTAAGAGCAAAGAACCTAAAGCTAGTGTATAGGCGTTAATAATCCAAATGGATTGCTCTAATGAGACGCTCATAGCTGTTTCAATATGGGGAACAGCAAGAACCACTCCGGTTGTATCTAGGACCGCCATAATGTATCCTAGTGAAAGAATAAAAAGTAGATAAGCTGGCGCTTTTGTATTTGTTTTTTTCATCAAGTTTCCTCCGTTATTTCATAAAACCAATTTTCATTTATCAATCAAAAGCAATATGTTTAACTTTCTGAAAATATTTTACTTGAGTATATCCAGCACCAAAGTATCTTTCATCAACGAAATCGAGAATATCTTCGATACGGTCAAACCTAGTTATAATATTCATAGTAATTTCCACTTTCAAGTGATATAATTAGCTTATCATGTAATTATTTCTGAAACAAGAAGGGAAAAAAAGTATAGTAACTATCAAAAAAGGAGGAAACGAATGGAGACTTGCAAGATGCAACCTTTGAAAAAAACAAATTGTCCAGCAAGAAGGGTCTTGAATTTACTAAAAGGTAAATTTACTCTTGAGATCTTATCTGAAATTATTGATGGTAATATACATTATAGTAGTCTTTTGCGTAGTGTAGAAGGCATTAATCCGAGAATATTAGCTCAACGGTTACATGATTTCGAGGAAGAAGGTATTTTATCAAGAAAAGTTTTACCGACATCGCCTCCACAGGTTGAATATAAAATGACAAAAAAAGGTAATGCTCTAAGAAGTATCGTTGAAGAAATGAAAAAATGGGAGCAAACTTATGGTGATTAGATTAAATTGATATAATTTATTGCTATTATTTTTTTTAAACCTAGAAAATGTAATTATGAAATATTTGGGAACCTCGTTAATCAAGGTAGCGTAAAATACTAGTATTGTGTACTCTAACTTTTTGCTAGTTTAAAAAGTTAAACTTTGATAGAATTTTTTATGATATTTTTACAAATTTAGAAATTTAGAAATTAGATTGAGGGTAATAAAAAAACGCCAAAAATGACGTTTTTTCTTCAATCTGAGAGAGGCCTAAACCTCTCTTTTTTGTTGGGCGATGCGAATATTGTTGGGAACCAGACTGATTTTCTGGATCTCAGCAATACGGATAATCGTGGACATACTTTTTTTGAAGTTCTTGACGATCAATTGTTGGCGATCTTGGTCATATTTTACAATGTCACCTGTAAAACTCTTATTTGAAAAGATCACGTGAACCCCTTGTTTTTTTCGTAGTGCTTGTTGAATAATTTCAGTAATTCGCTCATCTTCTAATGGGGCAGGTGTACTGACTTTTCCATTAAAAAACTCATTCGCGCGGTCTTTCACGATCTCGAGAAATTTTTTCATAGCTAAATTCTCCATAACTTGATACAATATATTATAGATAATTTCCACGAATTTGTAAATAATTTACGAATAATAGAGATGAGAAGGAAAGAAAGGAGATAAAAAATGGCTGAATTTTCGTTTCAAATCGAAGAGCATCTGTTGGTTTTGTCTGAAAACGACAAGGGTTGGACCAAAGAACTCAATCGTGTGAGCTTTAATGGTGCACCTGCAAAGTATGACCTTCGGACATGGAGTCCCGATCATACAAAGATGGGCAAGGGGATTACGCTCACCAATGAAGAATTTCAAGTGCTGTTAGATGCTTTTAAAAATGGATAGACAAAAGGAGTTGAGGACTGGTCCTCGCTCTTTTTGTATTTTGATATAGGTTAAAACTATGGATAGATCAAAGATATTGGATTATCCTAACCCCTTGTTTATCAAGCTCTAGAGTGATACAATGAATTCATTCATTGCTTAATGTATAACTATAAGCAGGAGGAAGAAAGAATGTCAGATTTACTAAGTATTTACAAGGAATTGCAAGCTAAAAAATGGGTGGATTTGAGTCACCAAATCAATGCCGATAGCCCACACTTTCCAGCTCTTCCGGCCTTGAAGCAAGAAGACCTCTTTACACTTAAAGATGGTTTTCATGTTCAAAAATTCACGGTTGTGGGGCAATACGGAACACATATTGATGCGCCGATTCACTTTGTAGAAGGAGGCCGTTGGTTGGATGAGATTGCTCTCAAAGATCTCCTCTTGCCACTTTATGTCATCGACAAATCGAAAGAAGTTGCAGCCAATCCAAACTTTATCTTGAGCAAACAAGATATCTTAGACTTCGAAGCAGAGTATGGACAAATTACTGAGGGGGCCTTTGTCGCTTTCCGTAGTGATTGGTCAAAACGTTGGCCAGATCAAGATGCCATGCGTAACCTTGATGAAAATGGGGTTCAACAAAGTCCGGGTTGGAGCCGTGAAGCTCTAGAATTCTTGATTCATGAACGCCATGTCAAAGCAGTAGGCCATGAAACCTTTGATACCGATGCGGGTATTCCAGCAGCAGAACATGGTTTGGTCAATGAATATTATCTCTTGGAACAAAACATTTACCAAGTAGAAGTATTGAACCAATTGGATCAAGTACCAGCTGTTGGCGCTTTGATTTCGATTGCTTTCCCACATTGGGACAAGGCAACTGGCTCACCAGTTCGTGCCATTGCCATCTTACCATAAGATAAGAAAAAAGCTTGGGACAATCGTCAAATATGGCGTTTGTCTTTTTTGAACCTATTAGCTTTATCATCTAGTAATCCATCCGAAAACCAAATTTAGAGTAAAATAAAGAGAGACCGTCACTATCCATTTCACCAATTTTTGATATGTAAATACGTTAAAGTGAGAATAACCTTTATGCGACTTTATACAAAGAGAATCCCTTAGAAACTTGTTTTCTAAGGGATTTTTCTTCAATCCGAGGGAATCAATCTGGTTCCCTATTTTTAGGTTGAACATCTACTTGAGATTATAGAAGTTCATGTTCTTATGGTTACGCTTTAAGATACGACGATCCATCTAATTCTAGATTAGTTTTTCGTCAATTTGCGTTTCATAACGACAGAACCTGCCAAGACAAGAGCACCTGTCAATACAAGGCCAGTTGCAACCATTTCACCAGTATTAGGTAAGATCACTTTGCGATCTCCCTTGATGTCCCCATTTGAAGCTGGTCTTTTAGAAGTTGCGGTAGTACCAGAAAGGTTTGGTTTAGTAGTAGACTTTGTAGGAGTTGACTTAGGATCTTCAGTCGAAGTAATAGTAGTCTTAGGTTCTTCAGTCGAAGTAACAGTGGTCTTAGGTTCTTCAGTTGAAGTAACGGTAGTCTTCGGTTCTTCGGTAGAAGTAACGGTAGTCTTAGGTTCTTCAGAAGAAGTAACGGTAGTCTTCGGTTCTTTAGTTGAAGTAACGGTAGTCTTAGGTTCTTTAGTTGAAGTAACGGTAGTCTTAGGTTCTTCAGTTGAAGTAACGGTAGTCTTAGGTTCTTCAGTCGAAGTAACGGTAGTCTTAGGTTCTTCAGAAGAAGTAACGGTAGTCTTAGGTTCTTCAGTCGAAGTAACGGTAGTCTTCGGTTCTTCGGTAGAAGTAACAGTAGTCTTAGGTTCTTCAGTTGAAGTAACGGTAGTCTTAGGTTTTTCGGTAGAAGTAACAGTAGTCTTCGGTTCTTCGGTAGAAGTAACAGTAGTCTTAGGTTCTTCAGTTGAAGTAACGGTAGTCTTAGGTTCTTCAGTTGAAGTAACGGTAGTCTTAGGTTCTTCAGTTGAAGTAACAGTAGTCTTAGGTTCTTCAGTCGAAGTAACGGTAGTCTTAGGTTCTTTGGTTGTTGTTGAAGTCATATCGCCATCCACACCACCATTTGCATTTATATTTGCTACAGAGGCATTGACTTCTTTTGCAACGACTGCTTGTTCACCTTTCACTTGATACCATACTTTAGTATTATTCAAGAAATTCTTTTGTTTGTCATTCTCTACCTTAGTTTGGTAAAAGATAAGGACGCCAGTCTTGTTGATTTCACTTTGAGGCAGTGTAACCGTAATTTTTCCTGATGCCTCGATTGTAAAAGTAGCTCCAGGAAAGGCTGCTAAGAAATCGTCGATAGCAGTCGAACCACTGTAATATCCTGGCTTGTTACCAGTTGTAGTAATACTGAAGCTATCTTTCACAAGTGAATGTCCGCCTTGAATTTCATCTTCAACACGAACGTTTCCATCAGCTTCTAAGTTCATAGCGTTAATGGTTAGTGTCCAAAGAATGTGTTCAGGATCGTTAGCATGCATATCACCTGCTTTGAGATAGAATGGGGCGCTATTAACACCAGTAGCCATTTTCTTAACGTTTAAATCGACGGTTCTAACTCCACTAATAATAGTGAATTTTCCAACATGCTCCTTATCGGTTGCTGTATCGTTATGACCTTCAATTTCAAATTCACCCCAACCATGGATGTTTTGAATGTTTTTGATACCTTCATTGAAAGTAACTGTCGCAGCACCATCTGTAATGACCATGTCTCCAACATAAGTACCATCAATACTTAATGGAATGGTCTTCTTGAATCCTGTCCCGTAGATCGTTCCAGAGCTTGTCCAGTTCACTCGTAGCGTATCTCCTGGTTGGATTTTTTGTGCGTGTTCATCAAAGGTAAACTTAACGGTTGTTTGTCCACCATCTGTAATTTCTTCGGATGAAACAGTTAGTGAGCTAATATTGTTGCTCACATCTCCAGCTTTTACCATATCAGATTGCGAAAATAGTATGAATAATAATGGTAAAAACACAAGAAAGAAGAGTTTCGAAAGCCTTCTTAAATTACTTTTTTTCATTTTCTTCTCCAATTATTTAGATCAGTTTGTATGTTTTTGTTAAAAACTTACAAAAACATGCATGACTTTATAGGTTGGTTTTTTAAAGACTGCACCATTATAAATGCACCTCCCACTAGTCTATATTAAAAAACATCCTATAAAATGAATTATATCACAAATTAGTGAAATTTAAATTATAAAAAATAATTTATCTATGAAATTTTTAGCATTTTGCTATAATTGGATAAATGAAAAAGAGGCTGGTCAGAAACTGTCCAGCCTTAGATGTTTGAAAGAAATAACAGTATGAAGCAGAGGTTGCTTACTTAAAGCACTGCTCCATACGGCAGATAGGACTTGGGAAGCAAGTGTCTAAAGTCTTTGTTCGCTTTTTAAGTTCCAAAGATGAACTATGATGAGGTAAATAGTGTTTCCTTTATTCACAAACTTGAAGTTTAAGCATTTTTTATCGCATGGTTACGAATTCTTCTGATCCAGTTGGGTGAATGGCAACGGTAGCGTCGAAATCGGCTTTTGTCGCTCCCATCTTGATAGCAACTGCAAATCCTTGGATCATTTCGTCCACTCCATATCCAAGTCCATGGAGACCAACGACTTTTTCTTCTGGACCCGCAGTGATGAGTTTGAATTTTGCCTGTTGGCGGTGCTGGGTAACGGCGGTATACATGGAAGCAAATTGAGAAGTATAGACGTTAATATTCTCTTTTCCATATGTTTGTATGGCTTCTTCCTCCGTTAAGCCAACCGTTCCTATAGCAGGGTGAGAAAAGACAACGGTAGGGATACTTGTATAATCCATTTTGGCATTGACTTTTCCATTGAATAGTCGTTCAGAAAGAGTGCGTCCAGCTTTAATCGCGACAGGGGTTAATTCTTTTTCTCCTGTGACATCGCCAAGGGCATAGATGCCCGGAACAACGGTGTTTTGGTATTCGTCCACTGCAATAAATCCTTTTTCATTTAAGGTGACACCTGCAGCTTCCAAATTGAGATCCTGGACGTTTGGTTTGCGTCCGGTTGCCCAGATGACATGTTCTGCCACATGGCTGGTCATATCTTCAAAATAGATCTTCACACGACCGTCTGCTAATTTTTCAAGCTTCATGGGAACTTTCTGTTTGTGAAGTGGAAGGTTTTGTTTTTCCATCTCTTCCATTAAGCCATCGACAATATAGGAATCAAAACGACGCAAAACCCGATCTTTTCGGATGAAGAGGTCTGTTTGAACGCCTAGATGGTGGAGTACACCGGCTAGTTCCACCGCGATGTAGCCTGCCCCAATGATCGCAACAGACTTTGGAAGTTTCTCCCAAGCAAAGACATCATCAGATGTTTCGCCGAATTCTGCTCCGGGAACAGAAGGAATATGAGGATGGGCTCCTGTCGCAATCACAATATGGTTGGCTTTGATGGTTTCTCCATTGACCTCAACAGTATGGGCATCTACAAAACGGGCACGCCCTTCAATCAGTTCAACACCATTTCGTTTGAAACTACCATCATAAGAATTCCTAGAACGATCAATATAGGCTTCGCGATTTTTTCTTAAGGTTTTAAAATCAAATTTGGTCTGTTCAGAAGTAAAGCCATAGTCTGGCCCGTAATCACGAATGGCTTCTGCAATCTGTGCTCCGTACCACATGATTTTTTTAGGAACACAGCCTCTGTTAACGCAAGTTCCACCCAATTGTTTTTCTTCAATGACGGTTGCGCGGGCTCCGTGTTCGCCGGCCCGATTCATCGTTGCGATTCCTCCGCTGCCGCCACCAATTGCAATGATATCGAATTCTTTCATACTGTCCTCCTTAGTGACTGATCAGTTTGATTGTAATATCTATTGTTACAAAAGTCAAGAGTAAAGATTTTGCCACAAAACCTGTTTTTTCTGATAATATTTTTGGATAGAAAAGAAGGGAAGTATGGTATACTGTATACTATAGTATAGAAAAAACGCTTTCTTTTATGGAGAACTAAAATGAAGAAAATGAAGAAATGGCAAATTTGGACAGCCGCAGGTGCAGCTGTTCTTGTGATTGGAACAACAAGTGTGATGATGTTTTCCCACCCTAACTCACCTAATCAAGAAGTTGCGAATGAAACTCCGATGGTACAAACCGTTAAGGATGGCTCTATTGCCTCTTCTGTCTTATTAACTGGAAAGGTTACTGCCGATCAAGAACAGTATGTCTATTTTGATGGGACCAAGGGTGATTTGCAATCGATTTTGGTCAATGTGGGAGATCAAGTGACAGCTGGACAAGCGATTGTACAGTATAGTAGTACAGAAGCTCAAACGGCCTATGATGCGGCAGTTCGTACTGTCAATAAGGCTGATCGTCAGTTAAACGATTTAATGACCAATGGGGTAAGTGTGGATACGACTGGCGACGATGAAGAGGATGCTAAGTCAGCTTCACAGGCCCAACGAACAGTGGATTCCCAAGCGAGTGATTTGCGAGATGCAAGAGCTGATGCAGTTGATAATATGAATAAGGCCAAGGCATTGCTGGATGCAACAATAGTCAAAAGTAGTATTGATGGGACAGTGGTAGAAGTCAATAAAGATGTTTCAAAATCAACCACAGGTACTAATCAAACTCTGGTGCATATTGTCAGCAACGGCCATTTACAAGTAAAAGGGGAATTGTCCGAATACAATTTGGCCAATATTTCTGAAGGCCAAGAAGTGGTCCTTACTTCCAAAGTTTATCCGGATAAGACCTGGACAGGAAAAATCTCTTATGTGGGTAGTTATCCAACCGATTCCGGGCAAGCCAGCAACAATACAGCTGGCGGAGCGCAAGGAACTGCGGGGACCAAATATCCATTTACAGTAGATATTACCAGTGAGATTGGGGAGCTTAAGCAAGGCTTTTCTGTCAATATTGAAGTCAAAAGTTCGACTCAACATCCCCTTGTTCCCGTGACAAGTGTCATGGCTGATGGAGATACGAGTTACGTATGGACCGTCGAAAAGGGCAAGGCCAAGAAAGTGAAGGTCACTCTGGGGAATGCCGATGCTGAAAACCAGGAAATCTTGTCAGGCTTGAAGAAAGATGCCCAAGTTATTGTGAATCCTAATGAGAAACTGGAAGATGGAAAAGAGATCGGAAAATATGACAAAATTGATTGAACTAAAAGGAATCAATAAAACCTATAAAAATGGGGATCAGGAACTTCGCGTGTTAAAAGACATCGATTTAGAAGTCGAAGAGGGAGAATTTGTGGCCATTATGGGCCCATCCGGTTCAGGAAAATCAACCTTGATGAACGTGATTGGCCTGTTGGACCGCCCGACCAGTGGAGAGTACTTTCTAGAAGGCCAGGAAGTTGGAAATCTGAGTGAGAAAAAGTTGGCATGTGTTCGAAATGAACAGATTGGTTTTGTCTTTCAACAATTCTTTCTTCTCTCTAAACTCAATGCCTTTCAAAATGTAGAACTGCCTCTCATTTATGCAGGGGTGCATCCTGCTAAACGCAAGGAAATAGCGGAGCAGTATCTCGAAAAGGTAGAGCTTGGTTCGCGCATGCACCATTTGCCTTCGGAACTCTCTGGAGGTCAAAAGCAGCGGGTGGCGATTGCTCGAGCTCTCGTAAATCAACCGGCTATCGTCCTTGCAGATGAGCCGACTGGTGCTTTGGATACCAAGACAGGCGAGCAAATAATGGATTTACTAACCAAGCTAAATCGAGAAGGAAAGACCATTATCATGGTTACGCACGAACCTGAGATTGCAGCCTTTGCCAATCGACGCATCGTCATTCGTGACGGGGTGATCTCTTCAGATAGCAAGTTGGAAAGGAGGGACTGATGCAAAATTGGAAATTTGCAATGAGCTCGATCATGAGTCATAAATTACGTTCTTTCTTAACGATGGTGGGGATCATTATTGGGGTTGCTTCTGTCGTTGTCATCATGGCTCTTGGAGATGGCATGAAAGCTGGTGTTACTAAGACCTTCACTAAGGATCAAGAATATGTACAAATCTCCTATTCTCCAAATAAGAGTGGTTATGTGACCGGAATTAATGTCGGCCCTTCTGATGAGACTGGAGAAGGAGGAGGTGGAGGCGAAAGTGGCCCTGCAGCTGAAGATCGAGGGATGGCAGCTCCATCGGATATGGATGGAGAAAATGCTGAAGATATTGATGGTCAAGTACAAGAAGCATCACCAGTTGTTCAAGAATCCTGGGTCAAGGAGTTAACCAAGATTAAAGGGATCGATGGCTATTACGTTGGTAACACTTCTAACGCAACCATTGCTTTTCAAAAGAAAAAAGCAGACGGGGTGAATATCCAAGGGGTAAATGAGACCTATTTTTCTGTCAAGAAGGTGGAACTCCTATCTGGACGAAAATTAACGCCTGCAGATTATAGTAATTTTTCACGGGTCGTGCTGCTAGATGAAGGATTAGCACAACAATTATTTGGGCCTGAGAATCCACTGAACCAGATTGTCTCTGTTGGAGACAATAATTATCGGGTTGTTGGTGTGTTTAAAGATCCAAATGCGGGGACAGCCCTTTATGGAGCTTCTTCAGGTGGTAGTGCCCTAATGGCCAATACCCAGCTAGCTTCTGAATTTGGAACAGACGAGATTCAAAATATTGTCGTCCACGTTCCGAATGTAAAACAAATCAAATCTGTTGGGATTGAAGCAGCTCAAAAGTTAACAGAAATTTCAGGTGTTCGTCAAGGAGAATTCCAGATCTTTAATCTAGATAGTATCCTAGAAGAAACCAATAAAGTGGTTGGAATCATGACCACAGTAATCGGTGCCATAGCGGGGATTTCCCTCTTAGTTGGTGGGATAGGAGTCATGAATATCATGCTTGTCTCTGTTACCGAACGGACGAGAGAAATTGGTCTTCGCAAAGCTTTGGGAGCAACTCGAGGTAAGATCCTGGTTCAGTTTTTGATTGAGTCCATGGTCTTGACCATCATTGGAGGGTTGATTGGACTTGGCCTTGCCTATGGTGTCAATAGCTTAATCACAACAGTTGCTGCAAGCACCCTAGAAGGACCACCGATTATTTCCCTGAAAGTTGCGATTGGAAGTATTATTTTCTCAGCTTTCGTAGGGATGATTTTTGGAATTCTACCAGCTAATAAAGCCTCTAAACTGGATCCGATTGAAGCGCTACGCTACGAATAACAAAAGAAAAAAATGGATAGAGAGTGGGACAGAAATCGGTCATTCGTTAGAATTCGATTTCGTCGTCCCACCTCCGCACAGTTGAGTAGGGCTGTAAAAGCTGATGAAATCAGCGTAGTAGAGCCCACTCAACCACTGCGTCTTGCTCGACAATCCAAAGACAACTGAGAGGCTAGGACTTTGTCCCACTCTCTTTTTCTTTTAGAATATATAGTGCAAAATTCTATTCCATGCCCTAAAATCAGTATTTATAGGAGGTTTCACTATAGGGGAGGCAACTTCTAAAAAGGCAATTTCCTATTCTTGATCGGGATTGTCTACACATTGAAGGAAACAAGTTTAATGAGGGATTGATTTTTCCTAGTCTCATTTTTACTGAAATGGTAATTATTAGTGAATTTCTAGTCTAAATATGGTAGAATAGGAAAGAATAACTTAGGAGGGTCCAAATGACTACTGAACATATGGAAGAATTAAATGACCAGCAGCTTGTCCGTCGTGAAAAGATGGCGGCACTTCGTGAACAAGGAATCGACCCATTTGGTAAACGATTTGAACGTACAGCTACCTCTGGTCAGTTAAAAGAAAAATATGCTGATAAAACGAAAGAAGAATTGCATGAAATCAACGAAACTGCTACTATTGCAGGTCGTTTGATGACGAAGCGTGGTAAAGGGAAAGTTGGTTTTGCCCACATCCAAGACCGTGATGGTCAAATTCAAATCTACGTTCGTAAGGATGCTGTTGGAGAAGAAAACTACGAAATCTTCAAAAAAGCGGACCTTGGTGATTTCCTTGGTGTTGAAGGGGAAGTCATGCGGACAGATATGGGAGAACTTTCTATTAAAGCTACCCACATCACTCACTTATCAAAAGCCCTTCGTCCCTTGCCTGAAAAATTCCATGGCTTGTCTGATGTGGAAACCATCTACCGCAAACGTTACTTGGATTTGATTTCAAATCGTGAAAGTTTTGATCGTTTTGTCACACGTTCACAAATTATCTCTGAAATCCGTCGTTATTTGGACGGCCAAGGTTTCCTTGAAGTAGAAACACCTGTTCTTCACAATGAAGCTGGTGGTGCTGCTGCAAAACCTTTTATCACTCACCACAATGCCCAAAACATTGATATGGTACTCCGTATTGCGACAGAACTTCACTTGAAACGTTTGATTGTTGGTGGGATGGAACGTGTCTATGAAATTGGACGGATCTTCCGTAATGAAGGGATGGATGCTACTCATAACCCTGAATTTACTTCTATTGAGGTCTACCAAGCTTATGCAGATTTTCACGATATCATGGACTTGACAGAAGGCATTATCCAACACGCGGCTAAAGCGGTTCGTGGAGATGGTCCAATCGATTATCAAGGAACAGAAATCAAGATCAACGAACCATTCAAACGGATTCACATGGTGGATGCGATTAAGGAAATTACAGGTGTTGATTTCTGGAAGGAAATGAGCTTTGAAGAAGCCGAAGCCCTTGCAAATGAAAAACATGTACCGGTTGAGAAACACTACACAGAAGTTGGACAAATTATCAATGCCTTCTTCGAAGAATTTGTTGAAGAAACGTTGACCCAACCAACCTTTGTTTATGGACATCCAGTAGCGGTATCACCTCTCGCTAAGAAAAATCCAGAAGATCCACGCTTTACGGATCGTTTTGAGCTCTTCATCATGACCAAAGAGTATGCGAATGCCTTCACGGAATTGAATGATCCAATTGATCAGCTTGGCCGGTTCGAAGCCCAAGCTAAAGCAAAAGAATTGGGTGATGATGAAGCGACAGGTATCGACTATGATTATGTTGAAGCCCTTGAATATGGTATGCCACCAACAGGTGGACTTGGAATCGGGATCGACCGTTTGGTTATGTTGTTGACCAATGTAACAACCATTCGCGACGTTCTTCTCTTCCCAACTATGAAGTAATTTAATAAGAAAGAGAGTGGGACAGAAATCGGTCATTCGTTAGAATTCGATTTCGTCGTCCCACCTCCGCACAGTTGAGTAGGACTGTAAAAGCTGATGAAATCAGCGTAGTAGAGCCCACTCAACCACTGCGTCTTGCTCGACAATCCAAAAACAATTGAGAGGCTAGGACTTTTGTCCCAGCCTCTTTTTAGTCTTCCATATAAGACGTGTCATTCCATGTATCTAAGTGAAATTGTTCAAAATCTTCTGTTGTCAAAATGGTGACACTGGCATTATCCAGACCACCATTTTTTCGGAGTTCTCCAGTATCATACCCAAGAAGGGTACGAATAGAAGCTGTCAAATTAGCCCCGTGTCCAACGATGAGTACGGTATCGAGCTCTTTTCCTTTCAAACCTTTCACAAAATCGCAGGTCCGTTTGGTTGTTTCACAGACAGATTCTGCATCAAAAATTTCATTGTCAAAGCGTGCCAAGTTATGGCGAAAGGCCTGCATTTGTTGGGGATAGATAGATGTGATTGTAGCAATCTTAGCCCCTTCTAATTTTCCTAAATTCCACTCCCGTAGAGTAGGAGTTGCTTGCAATTTTAGCGGGTGTTCCAACTGATGAAGGATGATCTGGGCAGTATGGACCGCCCGAGGAAGATCACTCGCATAAGCTGCATCAAAAGGAACAGTTGCCAAGTGCTTACCTAATTTTTCGAGTTGCTCAACCGATGCAGGTAGGAGCGGGGAATCCCCATTTGACCCCTGCAAACGTCCTTCTTCATTCCATTCTGTTCGTCCGTGCCGGATAAAATATAGTTTCACTTTCTTTTCTCCTTGTTCTGTTCTTATTCCAAGATATCTGCAAATGTTGCCTTCACAAAGTCTGCCAGTAGTTGTGGCTTGATTCGGATACTATGACCAATTTCACCAGCAGAGACGATCATAGACTCTAATTGGAGGGCAGATTCATCGATAAAGATGGGAAAAGCATGCTTTTGATGAATGCCCACCGGATTATTAGCCCCATGAATATAACCAGTTGTTTTTTCTAGATCTTTTTGCGGAATCATGGCAACTTTTTTATTTCCAGATATCTTCGCCACTTTCTTCTCTGATAGATGCTCAGTAATAGGAAGGATTCCAATCACAGGCCCGGTTTTATCTCCTTTAAGTGCTAAGGTTTTGAAAATGGTCGACCGATCGATGCCTTCGGGTAAGACACCTTCTAGCGCGTTGATCTGTAAGCCTTGATGTTCAACCTTGGCCTTGGTTAAGATTTGCTCAACCAATGTTTTTTTAACTTTATTCTTCTTGGCCATTGTTTCCCCTTTTCTATTTCTTATCATTCAGCATTAGGTTTCATTCAATCATTATATCATAGATACGAATGAAATTAACGAATGGTATTGGAATAAAAAACAGCAGTAGAAGTGAAGTCACTTGAACTGCTGTTTGATAGCTATGAGGAAGATTAATCTTTTTCTACTTTAAAAAGTTTCTGATAAATAGCTTCCTGGTTTTGTGTCGGAGCAATTTGGGTGAGATCCAAGTAGTGAGAGAACCCATTTAATTGCCCTTGGGAAGTGTATTGATGCAAATCATATTCCGTTGCAGTATCTGGTGCGGCGTTATAAAAACCATCATCAAATCCATAAGTCGGAATCCAGAGTGCGGTAAATTTATCAGTAGAGATACTATGTTCTTCCATGAAGTAAGTTCCGATATACAGTCCAATATTTTTAGCGCCTAGGGATTGTAATTTTGCCCGAAAGGCTTCCACTCCTGCATTCATATCCTTCATTGTTTTTTCCTCAACGTCTAGCCAATAGTAGGTTGGCTTGTAGGGAGAAGCAGCTTTATAAAATTCTTCTGCTTCCTTTTCCATCTCTTTTTTGTCCTTGGCAGCGACATAAGCATAGACTGCTACAGGGATATTGCGCTTTTGGAATTCTTTGATATGGGTTTGATAAGACTTATCCAGACCATTTAGATAGGTTGCGGCGTTTTCTTTTTTGGCTTGGGCCCCACTGTGTACGCGAACGATGACGCCCCCAACATTTTGAGAAAGGGTATCATAATCGATTTCGCTAGGCAATTGCCAACCTGAAATATCAATGATCGGTCGCCCAACTAGTTCTGGATTGATGCTCTCCTCTTTTTTAGAAGAAGAACTTGAAGTAGTGGTTTTTGAATGTGAATTGGATGTTGGAATCGTTTTGATTGTTTGTTGTTTTTCTCTTGCTTGAATATCGGCAATTGTTCGTGACAGAACTAAAAAAGAAATGATACCAATAAAAAAAACTAAGAGAACAACGGGTTTTATCCTTTTTCTCATACAGAATCATTTTACCCTAAAACTAACGAAAAGGCAAAACTTAATACTCAAATGGGCACTTTTTCAGCATATTTTTTTAAAATAGGAATCTTTTTACCAAAAATGAATCAAAAAAACTGAAAATAAGAAGGATTAAGCCAATTTTTTGCCAATAGAGAGAAGAAACCGAATCTTTTCAAACCTTTCCTTGGTTTTGACTTGTAAAAATGATATAATGAAGGATGAAAATTAGGAATATGGTAAATTATGAAAATTGAAAAAAGACGTCTATTAAATTATTCCATTCTCATTCCCTATTTGATTTTATCCATTATCGGGTTGATTATGGTCTATTCGACAACGAGTGCCTTAGCGATTCAAAGTGGCGGAAGTTCAATTCGGATGGTGTTGACACAAGGGGCCTTCTTTGTTCTCAGTCTCTTTACGATCGCCTTAATTTATAAATTCAGTTTAAACTTTCTTCGAAATAAAAAAGTATTGGCTCTAGTGATTTTTGTAGAAGTGATTTTATTGCTTCTTTCAAGATTTGTAACAGCTACTGTCAATGGAGCTCATGGCTGGTTAACCATACCAGGAGGCTTTAGTATTCAACCGGCGGAATACCTCAAGGTTATTTTAGTCTGGTACTTGGCTTTGACCTTCTCCAAACGGCAAGAAGAAATTCAAGATTATGATTACCAAGCCCTCACCCATAACGAGTGGATCCCTAGGAATTTAACAGATTGGCGCTGGTTGACCCTGATCCTTATTGGGATTGTTGCGATCATGCCGGACTTAGGGAATGCGACGATTTTAGCCTTAACTGTCCTCATGATGATTACAGTTAGTGGAATTGGTTATCGATGGTTTACTTCTTTGCTCGGATTGGTTGTTAGTGGCTCCACGATTGTCCTTGGGACTATCTGGATAGTCGGTGTAGATCGCGTGGCAAAGGTTCCTCTTTTTGGGTATGTAGCAAAACGCTTTAGTGCCTTCTTTAATCCCTTTAAGGATTTGTCGGGTGCAGGACACCAATTGGCCAATTCCTATTATGCCATGAGTAATGGTGGTTGGTTTGGCCTTGGATTAGGAAATTCTATTGAAAAGCAAGGCTACTTACCAGAGGCCCATACAGACTTTGTGTTTTCGATCGTCATTGAAGAATTGGGATTTGTAGGAGCTAGCTTGATCCTTGCTCTCCTATTCTTCTTGATCTTACGGATCATCTTGGTTGGCATTCGAGCGAAGAATCCCTTCAATTCGATGATGGCCATAGGTATTGGTGGGATGCTGTTGGTGCAAACCTTCGTGAATATCGGTGGGATCTCTGGCCTGATTCCCTCTACTGGAGTGACCTTCCCCTTCTTATCACAAGGTGGAAATAGCTTATGGGTTATTTCTGTTGCGATTGCTTTCGTTCTAAATATTGATGCAAGTGAAAAACGGGCACAAATGGAAAAAGACGGAATGGTGTTTGAAGAAAAAGGGAAAATAACCTCCTATTACTAATACAGGATGTTTTAGCTGACTTTTGAAAAGGAGAGAAAATGGTCTTACAAAAATTAGAAAACTTCACTCATAAAGAAATTATCAAAGAAGAATCAGAAATCTTAACAGATTTATTGGATGATATTACAAAGAATTTGGTCCGTCCTGAAACGTTTGACAAGATTTCTCAGTTGAAAGATTTATCAAAAACAAAAAATTATCGTGAATTAAATCAAATAGTAGAAAAATTATCAAATGAAGAGATGACGGTCATCTCACGTTATTTTGCGATTTTACCCCTCTTGATCAATATTTCAGAAGACGTTGATTTAGCCTTTGAGATTAATCACCTCAACAATGTTGACGGAGAATACCTAGGGAAGCTATCATCTACAATTCAAGAAGTAGCTAAACACGAAGATGCCCAAGAAATTTTGGAGCATCTTAATATTGTGCCTGTTTTAACAGCTCACCCAACTCAAGTACAAAGAAAAACCATGTTGGATTTGACCAACCATATTCATGCCTTGCTTCGCCAACATCGCGATGTCAAAGCAGGTATGATGAATGAGCAGAAGTGGTATAGTAACCTTCGCCGCAATATTGAAATCATGATGCAAACCGATATGATTCGGGATAAAAAGCTAAAGGTTACCAATGAAATTACGAATGTGATGGAATATTACAATAGTTCCTTCTTGCAAGCTGTTCCAAACTTGATGTTGGAATACAAACGCTTGGCAAAAGAGCATGGTCTGAAGTTGGAACATCCACGCCCGATCACCATGGGAATGTGGATTGGAGGTGACCGAGACGGGAATCCTTTTGTAACAGCAGATACCTTGAAACGGTCTGCCACTATTCAAAGTGAAGTAATCTTAAATTATTATATCGATAAAATTTCAAAACTCTATCGTCATTTCTCACTTTCAACAAGTCTTTCTAAGACAAGTGAGGCAGTAGCTGAAATGGCGGCTCTATCTAGTGATACATCTGTCTTTCGTGAAAAAGAACCCTATCGTCGCGCTTTCCATTATATCCAATCCAAACTCATTCAAACTTTGGTCAACTTAAAAGAATGGACTATGGTTGGGGAAACGAGAGAAGATCGTTATGCCGTAGAGAGACTTTTGGGGGCAAGTGCTCATCAACAAGGTCCAGTTTCTGATTATATTGGCAATCGTATTTCAGGTGCCTTAAAAGAAATTAATGCTAAAGAAGCTCCAGCCTATGCATCAGCCGAAGAATTTAAAGATGACCTTGAAAAAATTAAAGAATCCTTGTTGGAGAATAAATCAGAATATTTGATTTCTGGGGAGTTTGCTGAACTCTTAGAAGCGATCGATGTCTTTGGATTCTATCTAGCATCTATTGATATGCGCCAAGATTCGAGTGTTCATGAAGCTTGTGTCGCTGAATTGCTGAAATCTTCAGGCATCAATGACCATTATTCAGACTTGACCGAGGAAGAAAAATGCCAGGTTCTGTTGAAAGAACTCTTAGAAGACCCACGTATTTTGTCAGCAACCCATGTTGAAAAATCGGAGCTACTTGAAAAAGAATTAGCAATTTTCCAAACAGCTCGTGAATTGAAAGACCGGTTGGGTGAAGAAGTCATCCGCCAAAATATTATCTCGCACGCAACAAGTGTATCAGATATGCTGGAATTGGCTGTGATGTTAAAAGAAGTGAGCTTGATCGATACTGAAAAAGCGCGCGTGCAAATTGTACCTTTGTTTGAAACAATCGAAGACTTGGATCACTCTGAGGAAACGATGCGGAGCTATTTGTCACTTCCAATTGCAAAACGTTGGATTGAATCGAAAAACAATTACCAAGAAATTATGTTAGGTTACTCAGATTCTAACAAAGATGGTGGTTATTTGTCCTCTTGCTGGACCCTCTTTAAAGCCCAACAACAATTGACTGCAATCGGTGATGAATTTGGGGTGAAGATCACCTTCTTCCATGGTCGTGGTGGAACTGTTGGCCGTGGTGGAGGTCCTACTTATGAAGCCATTACCTCTCAACCCTTGAAATCGATTAATGACCGCATTCGTCTAACGGAGCAAGGAGAAGTGATTGGCAATAAATATGGAAACAAAGATGCAGCCTACTACAACTTAGAGATGCTGGTGTCTGCAACCATCAACCGAATGATTTCTGAACAAAAGAGTCCATTTTCAATGTTTGATCGGTTCGGAGAAGTGATGGATAAAGTTGTCGATCGTAGTTACAACATCTATCGAGAACTTGTATTTGGAAATGAACATTTCTATGATTATTTCTTTGAATCAAGCCCGATTAAAGCAATCTCTAGCTTTAACATTGGCTCCCGTCCAGCGGCTCGTAAAACTATTACAGAAATCGGTGGTTTGCGCGCCATTCCATGGGTCTTCTCTTGGTCACAAAGTCGGGTGATGTTCCCGGGTTGGTATGGTGTAGGTTCTAGCTTTAAGGAATTCATCGATGAAGATCCCGAAAATATTGAAACCCTTCGCTATATGTATAAGACTTGGCCTTTCTTCCAATCTTTGCTATCAAATGTAGATATGGTCTTGTCAAAAGCCAACATGGACATTGCCTTTGAATATGCTAAATTGTGTGAAGAAGAAGAGGTAAGAAACATCTATCAAATCATTTTAGATGAGTGGCAATTAACCAAGGATGTCATTTTAATGATTGAAGAGCATGACGAGCTACTAGCAGAAAATCCTTATTTAAAAGAAAGTTTGGATTATCGGATGCCGTATTTCAATGTGTTGAACTATATCCAGTTAGAATTGATTCGACGTCAACGGACGGGTCAATTGTCAACGGATCAAGACAAATTAATCCATATTACCATTAATGGAGTGGCTACAGGACTTAGAAACTCAGGTTAAGAAAGAGAGTGGGACAGAAATCGGTCATTCGTTAGAATTCGATTTCGTCGTCCCACCTCCGCAAAGTTGAGTAGGGCTGTAAAAGTTGCTGAAATCAGCGTAGTAGAGTCCACTCAACCACTGCGTCTTGCTCGACAATTCAAAAACAATTGAGAGGCTAGGATTTTTGTCCCAGCCACTTTTTCTGTATAAAAGAAGCAAGGAGAAGTTCCTTTATAAACTTGATTAGAGAATGAAAAGCAGGGCCTTTTTAGAAGCCGATTCTTAAATTTTCTTGAGATCACAAAATATGAGAAAAGAAGAGGAATAATTAAGAAAATATAGGTAAAAGGCTTGCATTTTCATCTGAAATTCGATAGAATAGTAAGGAAAGTTAGACTGTATTGCCTACTGTCTATCTATAAAATATATTTTATTGGAGGCTTTTACTCAAATGGCAAAAGAAAAATACGATCGTAGTAAACCGCACGTTAACATCGGTACAATTGGACACGTTGACCACGGTAAAACTACCCTAACTGCAGCTATCACAACTGTTTTGGCACGTCGCTTGCCTTCAGCAGTTAACCAACCAAAAGACTATGCGTCTATCGATGCTGCTCCAGAAGAACGCGAACGCGGTATCACCATCAACACTGCACACGTTGAGTACGAAACTGCAAAACGTCACTACGCTCACATCGACGCGCCAGGACACGCGGACTACGTTAAAAACATGATCACTGGTGCCGCTCAAATGGACGGAGCTATCCTTGTAGTAGCTTCTACTGACGGACCAATGCCACAAACACGTGAACACATCCTTCTTTCACGTCAGGTTGGTGTTAAACACTTGATCGTCTTCATGAACAAAGTTGACTTGGTTGACGATGAAGAATTGCTTGAATTGGTTGAAATGGAAATCCGTGACCTTCTTTCAGAATACGATTTCCCAGGTGACGATCTTCCAGTTATCCAAGGTTCAGCTCTTAAAGCTCTTGAAGGTGACACTAAGTACGAAGATATCATCATGGAATTGATGGATACTGTTGACGAATACATTCCAGAACCAGAACGTGATACTGACAAACCATTGCTTCTTCCAGTCGAAGACGTATTCTCAATCACTGGACGTGGTACTGTTGCTTCAGGACGTATCGACCGTGGTACTGTTAAAGTCAACGACGAAATCGAAATCGTTGGTATCAAAGACGAAATTCAAAAAGCAGTTGTTACTGGTGTTGAAATGTTCCGTAAACAACTTGATGAAGGTCTTGCAGGAGATAACGTTGGTGTGCTTCTTCGTGGTATCCAACGTGATGAAATCGAACGTGGACAAGTTATCGCTAAACCAGGTTCAATCCACCCACACACTAAATTCAAAGGTGAAGTTTACATCCTTACTAAAGAAGAAGGTGGACGTCATACTCCATTCTTCAACAACTACCGTCCACAGTTCTACTTCCGTACAACTGACGTAACTGGATCTATCGAACTTCCAGCTGGAACTGAAATGGTAATGCCTGGTGATAACGTGACTATCGACGTTGAGTTGATCCACCCAATCGCCGTTGAACAAGGTACTACATTCTCTATCCGTGAAGGTGGACGTACTGTTGGTTCAGGTATGGTTACTGAAATCGAAGCTTAATTCGATCTAGTTCCCAGATTAACAATTATATAGACAGACAGAAAAAGCCCCGTGAAAACGGGTTTTTTTTCTTTTGTAAAAGGAAATGAGCTTGTACGCCCTTTTATTATGACGAAAAATATGGTAAAATAGATGATATAAAAAATAGAAAAACGAGGTATGTGAAATGTCACGTAAACCATTTATCGCTGGTAACTGGAAAATGAACAAAAATCCAGAAGAAGCAAAAGCATTTGTTGAAGCTGTAGCATCTAAACTTCCTTCATCTGACCTTGTTGAAGCAGGTATCGCAGCTCCTGCAGTTGATTTGACTGCGGTTCTTGCTGCTGCTAAAGGTTCAAACCTTAAAGTTGCTGCACAAAACTGCTACTTCAAAAATTCAGGTGCTTTCACTGGTGAAACTAGCCCAGAAGTTTTGAAACAAATCGGTACTGACTATGTTGTAATCGGTCACTCAGAACGCCGTGACTACTTCCATGAAACAAACGAAGATATCAACAAGAAAGCAAAAGCAATCTTTGAAAATGGTATGCTTCCAATCATCTGTTGTGGTGAAAGTCTTGAAACTTACGAAGCTGGTAAAGCAGCAGAATTCGTAGGTGCTCAAGTTTCAGCTGCTTTGGCTGGTTTGACTGCTGAACAAGTATCTTCAACAGTCATTGCCTACGAACCAATCTGGGCTATCGGTACTGGTAAATCGGCTTCACAAGACGATGCACAAAAAATGTGTAAAGTTGTTCGTGACGTTGTAGCTGCTGACTTCGGTCAAGAAGTAGCTGACAAAGTACGTGTACAGTACGGTGGTTCAGTGAAACCTGAAAATGTTGCTTCATACATGGCTTGTCCAGATGTTGACGGAGCTCTTGTTGGTGGTGCGTCACTTGATCCAGAAAGCTTCTTGGCATTGCTTGACTTTGCAAAATAATAATGAAAAGAGAGTGGGACAAAAATCGGTCATTCGTTAGAATTCGATTTCGTCGTCCCACCTCCGCACAGTTGAGTAGGGCTGTAAAAGCTGATGAAATCAGCGTAGTAGAGCTCACTCAACCACTGCGTCTTGTTCAACAATCCAAAAACAATTAAGAGACTAGGACTTTGGTCCCAGCCTCTTTTTGCTTGTATAAGAAAAATCCAGCTAATTGGCTGGATTTTTTGTATTTATGAACGTCCTAATAGTCGTTTTATAAGTGAGATGAGCTTGTGTTTTAAAGGACGTGGATAATAGCGGAAGGTTCCCATCTTACGAACAATGTAGCCGTTGAAATTCTGTTTGAAGCGTAAAACACCATCTGAACCATCGAAGATACCTTGGATACCGAGAAAATTGTATCGTGGGATTCCTCGTTTGATTGTTTCAAGCATCATGTATTCCTGAAGAACTGCAGGAGCATAGAACTTATTAAATTCCGTATAGGAACCACTAAACAAATAGGTGGATTCTTGTGGCATATAGACAAATAGACTACCTGCCAGAATTACGTCCTGGTTACCATATTTTTCAATGTATTCTTTTGCTTCCTTCTTTCTCACTTCAAAGGTATCAAATTGGCTAGAGAATTCGCGAAGTTGATTTTGTTTTTTCTCTGAATTGGGGTTGCCTTCTAGATCCTTCTGCAATTTCTCAATCTTCTGTGCTAGTTTCGCTTGGTCTTTTTCAAGATTCGTGTAGTAGTGGTGGAAGTTCAGCGTTGCAATCATGAAATCTGCCTTGTCTTCAAAACTATCATAGAAGGTTTGGTAATAATCTAAGGTCTTATCCTGATAGTCTCGACGGTCACTGGTAGAAGAAGTGATATCCTTGAAGAGCTGTAGTTCGTCCCTATTCAACCGTTTCAATTCAATACCAAAAGATTTTGCTTTTTTTACGAGTGGTTTACCTTTTTTACTGAAACTGTTGAGAAGATTTTTTTCAGTAATGCTATCCATGTCTTTCACATAGTGCCAGTCCGGCTCCCCTCCTGGATAACCAGTTGTTAAACCATCATGTTGATATCCCAAGCTTTTAAGAGTATCCAAAAAATGAGTCTGTTCTTCACTAGTTGGATTTCCGTCACTGTCAAAAGTTTGATAGGTATCATAGGGCTTGATAACTAGTTCCATAGCTCCATTCTCTTTGGCATAGTCTTTTAAGGCTGCATAAAAGGGTTGGAGCTTAGCTTTGTTTTGGTATAGTGGGCCGGAATTGATTTCCATATGGAGACCACCTGTCATGGGTAGACTGTAGAGGATTGCTGCTACTTGAACTTGATCATTTTGTTTCCAGGCTATCAATTGAACGGTATTTCCTCTGCGTTCAAGGAGATCTGCCATCTCAACAGACTGGATGAACGAACGGTGAGAAACGGTATTGGCAAATGAGGTGAATTCATCTTTTGAAATTGTCGTGAGAGTCATAGGACTTATTTACTCCTTAATTTTTTCCGGATCTTGTAGGCTTTGTTTACTAGTGGGTAAAGGAAGTTTGTAGGGAGGTTAAATTCACCGACGAATTCTTCAATAACGGGGTTGAATTTTGACTTAAAATGATAAAGTCCGCCATCTAGTGAATTTTCAATGCCTCCCATATTTTGCCAAGAAGCACCACGGTCAAAAGCGTGTTGAGCGGTTTCGTACCAAGTGAGAATGGCAGGTTGGTAACGACGAAATTCTTCATCCATTCCCGCATAGACATTTTCAGATGTTCCACCAAATTCAAGAGTCAAGGTACCAGATAAAGGTACGGTTCGCAATCCTGCTTGAAGATGCTCTTCAAGGAATTGCAGCTCTTCTTCTAAGCGTTCTTTTTCTTTCTGGTTATTCTCTACCTTACCAGGTTTGGTTTTTTCTGTGAATTTTTCAGCTTCAGCCTTGTTTTTTTCAAGATCTTTTGTCAGAGAGGCTTTTCGCTCTACGAGATTAAGGCTAGACAAGGTAATGTAAGATTGCCCTTGATAGGTTGTGAGTAGTTTCTCGTAGTAGTCTCTTCCACGAAGGTGGATACTTTTACGCGCTTCTGTTTTTTTCATGAGAGATGCAAAATCATCTAGTAATTCTGTCCCGCCAAATTGCACCTGAATCCCTTTGTTTCGGGCAGTTCGGATGGCTTGTCGAGTAGATTTTGAAAGATTTTGTTCAGTGAAAAATTCTTTGTGAATATTGGCTTGAAAGCGTGGTTGGATATTTTCAGCCATATCCTTTGTAGGGCCGGTCCATTCAACACCTTGTTTTGTCAATGCAGTAATGACGGCTTCTACATCGCTAGCTTCTGTTTTTTCTTGGCCAATCATTTGGTTACTTAGAAAAAGACTAGGATCAAATTTTACAAATAAGGCTTTGTGCTGCTTGGCTATTTTTTTTAGAGAGCGGATGACAAAGGTAACTAGGTCTTGATTTTGATAATCCATAATAGGACCACGAGGAATGTAGAGCATGGAAAATCCTAGTGGAAGTGGTTGGATCAAGATACTGGCAACACCAACCAATTGGTCCTCTTGATAAAAACCAACTCGCTCATTTCCCCAGTTATCTTTGATTTTTGCCCACGCGCTACTTTGTAATAGATTGGTTTGGTCGCTTTGAATCACAAAATGATCATGTTCAGAGGCAGAAATTCCTAGTTGGTAATGGTACATGTTGTTGAAATACCTACTTTCTAATGGCAATGGCGAATGCACGCCAGTTTTTTCATTTGTTTCAGTGAGGGGAAACGTTTTACAAAAAATTGCTACAACGGTTCCTTGCTGTCTTTTTTACCTGTAAAATAATCATTGGAGATATAGGAAGTAAACTCCTCGACTTGTTTACTGAAAAGGTCAGTTGCCAGCAGCATTTCCTTAGGGAAATAGAAGCGGTTATCTCCATAACGTGTCCCTGCTAGAGCAGCAACTAGTGGAGACAATTGAGACAATTCTGCTAGGTGTCCATCTTTGCGGATCATCTCGATCTGAGTACGTGGCTTTTCAAGCTCTGGCCGATAAATATCGTAGGGCAGGTCGAAATTTTGATGGATAGCTGTGTAATATGTTGGATTAAAGCCCACTTCATTGATCAGCTCTTTAAGAATTGCTAAGTCTTTCCGTTTATCTTCGGTAAAGAGAATCGATTTAAAGACTTTCCGATTAATATAGCGCTGAGCAAGATCAGACAAGATGGTATCCGGACTCTCCATCCAGACTTGGAAATAGGTATTCATCACACCGTCATCTAGATTTAGATAGTCTTGAATGGTTACCTCTTCTTCAAAAAATGGAATCAGGCGAGGTGAAGTTAGTTGAAAATATTCTTTCTGATCTGGATAAATAGATCGAGCTCGTTTGAGTAAGTTTTGAAGGAGAACTTCCATGGCGCGAGTAGCTGGGTGGAAGTAGACTTGCATATACATTTGGTAACGGCTGACCACGTAATCCTCGACAGCGTGCATGCCATTTTGTTGGAAGGCAATACCGTTTTCGATGGGGCGAATAACGCGCAAAATACGGGTCAAGTCAAATTTCCCATAGGAAGCACCCGTAAAGTAGGCATCTCGTAGCAAATAATCCATACGGTCCACATCTATTTGACTGGAAATCAACTGTACCACCTGTTTATTGGGATAGGTGTGGTCAATGACACTAGCCACGCGATTTGGAAAATCCGGTGCCACTTGTATGAGGATCTGATTGACCTCTGTCTCCGGACTGGTGATGATGAGCTGGGTCATTTTTTCATGATCCGTTCCAAATAGTCCCTCGAAGGTATGGGAATAGGCCCCGTGCCCGATGTCATGGAGGAGGGCAGCTGCCATGGTCAATAAATTTTCATCAGAATTCCATTGATCCGCATACTTTTCCTCAAAAATAGACAGAATCCGTCTTGAAATTTCATAGGCGCCAAGACAGTGAGAAAAACGACTATGCTCTCCACCGTGGAAGGTAAAACCAGATGTTCCCAGTTGTTTGATGCGGCGTAGTCGTTGAAATTCTTTACTATTAATTAATTGATAAATGATGGGATGATCCACATGAACGTAATCATGTACGGGATCGCGAAAGACTTTTTCATTCATGGGTCTATTATAGCAAAAAAAAGCCTATTTTGCGATCTTGAGACGAATAGAAGCAGTCAAAATGAGTAAAATTTGATAGAATAGGAAAGCAAGGAAAGATGAGAAGGAGAGAAAGATGCAGATTCGCATTCAAAATACCATTCGGTTTGGGGAAGAAATGGAAATCGTTGATCAGTACTATCAAGGCGAATGGAAGGAAAAAGCAGGGTTTCAATACCTCTTGTATACCAATGAAGAAGATGAAAAGGTTGCTTTGAAATTTTCCAACGATGAATTGGTCATGACCCGATTTTCAACTCCTAAATCCATCATGCGCTTTAACAAAAACGAAGAGGGTGGAGCGATCATACCGACCCCTATGGGGATTCAGCAATTTTTGATTACAACAGACCTCTTTCAACTAGAGGAAGGCCGTTTGCAAGTGACTTATCGCTTATTAACACTTGATGGAGAGCAGGAATTTGCCAATTACCAATTGTTAGTAGAATGGGCAGAATAAGCCCTAGGAAATTTGTAAAGATCCTGCTTGCTTTATTCCGTAAAAATGGTATAATAAAACCACTCAAGGGAGTAGCTGGCGGTTTTCCGCGATAGTGTCGTCATTACGAAATTATTTCCGGCACTATATTAAACGGCGAGACTTGTTTTTTCAAACAGGTCTCTTTTTTGTGCAAAAGAGATCTGGAAGAACGTTTTAAGGAGGAAGTTATTTTGTCCAAAGAACAAAATAAAGCTTTGTTTTATACACAAAGTGAAGAGGAAGTCTTAAAAACACTAGACTCTTCGATCGAAGGTTTGTCTTCAGCACAAGCCCAAGAACGCTTGGCGACTTATGGCCACAATGAACTAGATGAAGGTGAAAAACGTAGTATCTTGTCTAAGTTTATTGACCAGTTTAAAGATTTGATGATTATCATCTTGTTAGTAGCCGCAGCTCTCTCTGTGCTCACAGAAGGAATGAATGGTCTGACAGATGCCATGATCATCTTAGCCGTTGTTGTTTTGAATGCCGCTTTTGGTGTCTATCAAGAAGGACAAGCCGAAGCAGCCATCGAAGCACTGAAAAATATGTCCAGTCCATTAGCGCGTGTTCGTCGGGATGGGCATGTCATTGAAATTGATTCAAAAGAATTGGTGCCTGGAGACATCGTCTTGCTTGAAGCCGGGGATGTAGTGCCTGCGGATATGCGCTTGTTTGAAGCAGCCTCCCTTAAAATCGAAGAAGCAGCTCTTACTGGAGAATCTGTCCCAGTTGAAAAAGATGTGACTCAAGTGGTGGAAGCAGATGCTGGTATCGGAGATCGTGTCAATATGGGTTACCAAAACTCAAACGTGACCTATGGTCGTGGTATTGGTGTCGTGACCAACACGGGTATGTATACAGAAGTCGGTAAGATTGCCGATATGTTGGCCAATGCCGATGAGACAGAAACACCATTGAAACAAAGTTTGGAACAATTATCTAAAGCTTTGACTTACCTCATTGTAGCTATTGCCGCAGTTACCTTCCTGGTTGGTGTCTTCATTCGTGGGGAACATCCATTGGAAGGCTTGATGGTTGCGGTTGCTCTTGCGGCTGCTGCAATTCCAGAAGGTCTCCCTGCTATTGTAACCATCGTTCTATCTTTAGGAACTACAACCCTTGCTAAACGCAATTCAATCGTTCGTAAATTGCCAGCAGTTGAAACACTTGGTTCTACAGAAATCATCGCATCTGATAAAACAGGTACCTTGACCATGAACCAAATGACGGTTGAAAAAGTCTATACCAACGGTCAATTGCAAAGTGCAGCAACAGAAATTGGAGCTAGCAACAATACCCTTCGTATCATGAACTTTGCCAATGACACTAAAGTGGATCCATCTGGCAAGTTGATTGGGGACCCAACAGAGACTGCTTTGGTACAGTTTGGTTTGGATCACAACTTTGATGTTCGTGAAGTCTTGAAGGGCGAGCCACGTGTGGCGGAATTGCCATTTGATTCGGATCGTAAGCTCATGTCTACCATCCACAAAGAAGCAGACGGTTCTTACTTTATCGCTGTTAAGGGTGCTCCTGACCAACTGCTCAAGCGCGTGACTCGTATTGAAGTCAATGGGGAAGTTCGTCCAATTACAGATGAAGACAAGAAAGCTATCCTTGCTACCAACAAAGATTTGGCCAAACAAGCCCTTCGTGTCTTGATGATGGCTTATAAGACAAGCCATGAAATTCCAACCTTGGAATCTGAAATTGTTGAGTCTGACCTTATCTTCTCTGGTTTGGTCGGCATGATTGACCCTGAGCGTCCAGAAGCTGCAGAAGCTGTTCGTGTCGCTAAGGAAGCGGGTATTCGTCCAATCATGATCACAGGTGACCACCAAGATACAGCAGAAGCTATTGCCAAACGTCTCGGAATCATCGATCCAAATGATACAGAAGACCATGTCTTCACGGGTGCTGAGTTGAATGAACTCACTGATGAAGAATTCCAAAAAGTCTTCAAACAATACTCTGTCTATGCGCGTGTATCGCCTGAACACAAGGTTCGGATTGTGAAAGCATGGCAAAAAGAAGGTAAGGTTGTTGCCATGACTGGTGATGGGGTTAATGACGCGCCATCACTTAAGACAGCTGATATCGGTATTGGTATGGGGATTACAGGTACAGAGGTTTCTAAGAGTGCTTCTGATATGGTCCTTGCTGATGACAACTTCGCAACCATTATCGTAGCGGTTGAAGAAGGACGTAAGGTCTTCTCCAATATCCAAAAATCCATCCAATACCTCTTGTCTGCTAATATGGCTGAGGTCTTCACCATCTTCTTTGCGACTCTCTTTGGTTGGGATGTATTGCAACCAGTGCATCTTCTCTGGATTAACTTGGTAACAGATACGCTTCCAGCCATTGCTCTTGGTGTTGAACCAGCTGAGCCAGGCGTTATGACCCATAAACCTCGTGGACGTAAATCTAATTTCTTTGATGGTGGTGTCTTCGGTGCCATTTTGTATCAAGGTGTCTTCCAAACCATGCTGGTTCTTGGTGTTTATGGCTGGGCCTTGCTCTCTCCAGAACATGCAACTCGTGCAGAAATCCATGCGGATGCACTGACCATGGCCTTTGCGACTCTTGGTTTGATCCAATTGCTCCATGCCTTTAACGTGAAGTCGGTTTACCAATCCATCTTTAAAGTGGGTCTCTTCAAGAACAAGACCTTTAACTGGTCTATTCCACTCGCATTCGTTCTTTTAATGGCAACGATTGTTGTTCCAGGATTTAATAAACTCTTCCATGTCTCTCATTTGAGTTTGACTCAATGGTTAGCTGTTTTAACAGGATCCTTCTTGATTGTTGTCCTCGTTGAAATTGTAAAAGCTATTCAGCGCGCACTTGGAAAAGATAAAAATGCCATTTAGGCATAAAAAAGTCATCTTCGGATGGCTTTTTTTGCTAGCAGAAGTGTTCGGGCAAATTTCTTGAGGTAAGTGTGGATTTTTGGTAAACTAATCAACAGTCTAAAGAAAGGAAACTATATTATGAAAAAGTTTTTTGCTGAAGTAATCGGCACATTTATGCTTGTCTTTATCGGGACAGGCGCAGTTGTTTTTGGGAACGGGACAGAAGGTCTCGGACATTTGGGAATTGCCTTAGCATTTGGTTTGTCCATTGTTGCAGCAGCTTACTCGATTGGGACTGTATCTGGCGCCCACTTGAACCCAGCTGTTTCGATTGCCATGTTTGTCAACAAACGCTTGTCTTCAAAGGACTTGGTTAATTATATTGCAGCGCAAGTTGTGGGAGCTGTTCTTGCATCTGCTACAGTATTCTTCCTCTTGTCCAATTCAGGTATGTCAACAGCTAGTCTTGGTGAAAATGCCTTGGCTAAGGGTGTGACTCCATTTGGAGGATTCTTGTTTGAAGTGATTGCCTCCTTTATCTTTATCTTGGTCATTATGACCGTGACATCAGCTTCTAAGGGAAATGGAAAAATCGCTGGGCTTGTAATTGGTTTGAGCTTGACCCTGATCATTCTTGTTGGTTTGAACATTACAGGTCTTTCTGTTAACCCAGCTCGTAGCTTGGCGCCTGCCCTCTTTGTAGGTGGTGCAGCCCTTCAACAACTTTGGATCTTTATCTTGGCTCCAATTGTGGGAGGTTATCTCGCGGCAATCGTTGCGAAACAACTCTTAGGTACAGAAGAGTAATAAAAAATTGGTTCCTCTGGGACCAATTTTTTTATTATAGTTCAAGAATCGTCATGGCTTGTGAGAATTCATGAGCGAGTTGTTTTTTCTTGTAGGCTTGAAATTCGGGGAGATTTTTTATTTTTCGATAGCGCTTGTAGGGATCATAGCGTTTTGGAAAATCAAATTCTGGAAAAACATCAAAGAATTGTTTACAAAGCTCCCATTCTCGGATATAACCTAAAGGTCTGGCATGATAGGTGATCGTGTCAATCGTTGTCGCTGGTATTCGGTGGTGGCTATGGCCAAAAATCACCTCTCTAACAGGAAATTGTCTAAAAAGTTCATGAAAGTCTTGGCTCCCTAGAAACGCATTGAAGCGTTCAAAATAAGGGTGGCGCAGGAGAAACTGACCATGGGGAACAAAGTGCATGGCGATGACAAGCGGTTGATGTATTTCCTGTAGTTCTTGTTCAAGCTCCTGTAAAAGCTTTTGGGTGATTGCTGGATCAGACCCTATTCGTTTGAGGCGTCTATCAAACCAAAACAGATTCTTAGTTTGAAGATGTTTTTGTGGAGAGATGGTCGGGACAAAGCTGTAATCATACCAACCCGAAAAGGCGAGGAGAGTATGTTTGGAAAAGGAAATTTTCTGAAATTCAAATGGTTTGATGGCTTCTTCTGATAGGTTCAGCATATCATGATTTCCCAAACTAAAGGTTACGGGGAGCTGGCATTGGAGTTGGGCTAAAAATTCTTGAGATCTCTTTTCATAACCATTCGCAATATCTCCTGCAATATGGAGGTGTTGAATTTTTTTCTGCTCCATGAGAGTGAGAAGGGTTTTTACTTCATCTTTTCCGAAGTCGTTGGAATCAATATGTAAATCGGACATAAAAGCTACTCTTGTCATGCTACTAGTCTAGCATAAGAGGAATCTTTTTACTAACAATTAGGTTACAAATGAATTGAAAAATACTGAAAAATAGCTGGATTGGTGGTGGTGAAGCAGTTGATCCAATATCAGAAGGTGGGAAAATGGTAAAGATTATGGTATAATAGACCAGATACATAGAAAGAGGTACATATGGACATTTCAGAAATTCGTCAAAAAATTGACGCAAATCGTGAAAAATTAGCTTCTTTCAGGGGGTCTCTTTGACTTAGAGGCATTGGAAGAAGACATTGCCATTTTAGAAAATAAAATGACAGAACCTGATTTTTGGGATGATAATATTGCGGCGCAAAAGACATCTCAGGAATTAAATGAACTCAAGCAAACCTATGAAAATTTCCATCAGATGCAAGATCTATTTGATGAGTCAGAAATTTTACTGGACTTTTTGGCTGAAGATGATTCGGTCAAGGATGAGTTGATCGAAAAGTTGGATGAGTTGGACAAACGGATGACCAGCTATGAGATGACCTTGTTGTTGTCTGAGCCTTATGACAATAATAATGCCATTTTAGAAATTCATCCGGGTTCAGGAGGAACCGAAGCTCAGGACTGGGGCGACATGCTTCTTCGGATGTATACGCGCTTTGGAAATGCTCACGGTTTCAAGGTTGAAGTCTTGGATTACCAGGCTGGAGATGAGGCTGGAATTAAATCGGTGACCTTATCCTTTGAAGGGCCTCATGCCTATGGTCTTCTCAAATCTGAGATGGGCGTCCATCGCTTGGTTCGCATCTCGCCATTTGACTCTGCTAAACGGCGTCATACTTCCTTCACTTCTGTTGAAGTCATGCCAGAATTGGATGATACGATTGAAGTTGAGATTCGGGATGACGATATTAAGATGGATACCTTCCGCTCAGGTGGTGCTGGTGGACAAAACGTCAACAAGGTCTCTACAGGGGTGCGTTTGACCCACATTCCTACAGGAATTGTCGTGGCTTCAACAGTGGATCGGACCCAATATGGGAACCGCGATCGAGCTATGAAGATGTTGCAAGCTAAACTCTACCAATTGGAGCAAGAGAAAAAAGCAGCAGAAGTGGATTCTCTAAAAGGGGATAAAAAAGAAATCACCTGGGGCAGTCAAATCCGCTCTTATGTCTTTACCCCTTACACCATGGTCAAGGATCACCGGACCAACTATGAAGTTGCTCAGGTAGATAAGGTGATGGATGGAGATATCGATGGTTTTATCGATGCCTACCTCAAATGGCGTCTCCAATAAGCTATAGGGGATGACCCAAAAACGAATGAAAGGAATTTCATTACATGTCAATGATTGAAATGAATGATGTTGTCAAAAAATATGACAACGGGACAACAGCCCTTCGTGGGGTATCTGTCCAAATTGAACCAGGAGAATTTGCCTATATTGTAGGTCCTTCTGGAGCTGGGAAGTCGACCTTTATTCGACTTTTATACCGTGAAGTAAAACATGATAAAGGAAAATTGAAAGTAGCAGGTTTTAATTTAGATAAAATCAAAAAACGCGATATTCCGATGTTGAGACGCAATGTAGGTGTGGTTTTCCAAGACTATAAATTGCTTCCAAAGAAAACCGTTTATGAAAATATTGCTTATGCGATGCAAGTTATCGGCGAACGTCGTCGGAACATTAAAAAACGTGTGATGGAAGTCTTGGATCTGGTTGGGTTGAAACACAAGGTTCGTTCATTCCCGAATGAATTGTCAGGTGGGGAACAACAACGGATTGCCATTGCACGGGCCATCGTAAACAATCCTAAGGTTTTGATTGCGGACGAGCCAACAGGAAACTTGGACCCAGATAATTCTTGGGAAATCATGAACCTTTTGGAGCGAATCAATCTGCAAGGGACTACAGTATTGATGGCAACCCACAATAGCCTGATTGTAAATACCTTACGACACCGGGTTATTGCGATTGAAAATGGTCGTGTAGTGCGTGATGAAGCGGAAGGAGAGTACGGATACGATGATTAGAAGATTTTTCCGACACTTAATCGAATCGCTTAAAAGCTTGAAACGAAATGGCTGGATGACGATCGCAGCGGTCAGCTCGGTTATGATTACGCTTAGCTTAGTTGCCATCTTTGCCTCTGTTATTGCTAATACCATCAAGCTTTCAGATGATATTCAAAATAGTGTGCGGGTTGTAGTATACATGCGCAAAGATATTCAAGATCAGAGTGAGCAAATCGAAAAAGATGGTCAGATGGTTAGTAATGAAAACTACCATAAGGTCTACGATGCTCTGACAGCTATGAAACATGTTGATAAGGCTGATTTTTCTAGTAAGGAAGATCAGTACAACAAATTGATCAAAACAGCTGGGAATAACTGGAAAATTTTTGATGGTGATGCCAATCCTTTGTATGATGCCTATTATGTAGAGGCAACTGCCCCTAAATATGTTAAACAGGTTTCAGCAGATGCAAAAAAAATTGAAGGGGTTTCTGAAGTGAAGGATGGTGGGGTCGATACCCAACGCTTGTTCGCACTTGGAACCTTCATCCGAAACTGGGGCTTGATCGGTGTTGCTTTGTTGATTTTCATTGCTGTCTTCTTGATTTCAAATACCATTCGGATTACCATTATTTCTCGTAGTCGCGAGATTAAAATTATGCGACTGGTAGGTGCTAAAAACGGCTATATTCGTGCTCCGTTCCTCTTAGAAGGTGCTTGGATTGGTCTTTTGGGGGCCTTGGTGCCTTCAATCTTGGTCTTCTATGTTTACAACCTTGTTTATACTTCTATGAGCAATAACTTGGCGGATCAAAATTTATATCTTTACAGTCCTCATCTTTTAATTCCTACTATGGTTGGTGGTTTGTTTGGATTGGGAATTTTGATCGGGGCGATCGGTTCTTCGATCTCTATGAGACGCTTCCTGAAAATCTAGCAAAAAAAAGCAAGTTCGCTTGCTTCAAATTGAAGACAAAATCATATTAAAAACTTTCCTTAGGTGAGTGCGGACGTCAGCGAACTTCTATGAAGTTCCATGACCAATTATTGAGCCTCCTTCGCTCTTTAATTTCTGAGCTCAGGCTAAAACAGTTCCCCAAACTGTTTTACTCTCAATAATTCCGAGTACCTGAAACTTTATTGTTTCAGGTACTCTTCTCACGGCGGAAAGTTTTGGTATTTTCTTGATTCATTTTAAAAATTAGAACTTACTTTATTTCTTTGCAGAATTGCTAAATTTATTCTACATTAAAATAGATGGTCTACATTCCAAAGCAAGTTCGCTTGCTTTTTTGTTTGTTCTAAATTCTATTTTTCAATCTTGGAATCGGAAGATAGAATAGGATGCCCTTCTTTAGGATTGTCTAAAGAAGGGGTTGAACATTTTTTCATGCCCGATAGAGGTTTCGGATCCATGGCCTGGATAGACTGAGTATGAGGATGGGAGGGTGAAGAGCTCTTCTTTGATGCTGGTAAGAAGTTGGTCGGTATTTCCAGTGGGTAGATCTGTCCGTCCGATCGTTTCCCGAAAGAGCGCATCACCAGATAAAACGAAGTGGTCTTCAGGGAAAACAATGGAGACACCCCCTGCTGAGTGTCCTGGTGTCTCAAGAACATAAAAGTGGAAATCAGCCAAGTGATAGTTGCTTCGAATGTTGTAAAGAAACTCAGCATCTTTACAAATAACATCTTCTAAATCTGCATGGCGATCCAATCCAGATAAATTATCAATAGGAGAAGATAACCAGCTAGCTTCAGCCTGGTGGACATAGACCGGAGGAAAATGGTAGTGCTGACGGACGTTTTCAAGACTCATGATATGATCGTAATGGGTATGGGTCAAGAGAATAGCTGCGATGGGTTTCCCAATTTGTTCAATTTTTCTTTGGATACTTGGCCAGTCACTTCCTGGGTCGACAAGGATGAGAGAATGGTTGTTTTCTAGGTAGTAGGTGTTTTCGTAGGCTACTGGATTGACAGTGCGATAAATTTTCATAGGAACTCCTTTCTAGTATAGTGTATCAAATTAAGAGGGAAATAAGGAGATAGAAGTTCTTATTTCCTCATAAAAAAATATGCGGAGCTTGCTGAAACGTGGTATAATTTTAAGTACTATGACAAGACAGATACGAAAATATGCCATTGTGGATCTGGAAGCAACCAGTGCTGGAAGCAATGCAAAAATCATTCAGGTTGGGATTGTCATCGTCGAGAATGGGGAGATCACTCAGTCCTATGAGACGGACGTCAATCCTCATGAGCGTCTGGATGAACATATCAAACAATTGACTGGCCTGACAGATGCGCGCTTGCGAAAAGCTCCAGAATTTTCACAGGTGGCAAAAGAGATTTTTGAATTGATAAACGATGCCGTTTTTGTGGCCCACAATGTTCGGTTTGATGCGAATTTATTGGCGGAAGCCCTTTTTTGGGAAGGGTTTGAACTGACAACTCCGCGAATTGATACGGTTGAATTGTCTCAAATTTTCTATCCTACCTTTGAGCGCTATAATTTAGGAGCACTGGCTTTTGAACTAGGAATTGAGTTGCACCACGCCCATTCGGCGCTGGCGGATGCGACTGCTACAGCCCAGTTGCTCTTGAAATTGAGAGAAAAAATTGCGGGCTTACCAAGAGGCTTGCTTGAGGAACTTCTTTCAATGGCGGATTGTTTGATTTATGAGTCACGTTTGTTGATCGAAGACGCCTATGAAGAGAGTTCAGCCTTTTTGCCCCCCTCGCTTAAAGAAGTCCATGGCTTATATGTAAAAAAACAGCGCCGGCCCTTAGAAAGTCGTCATTTATCAGAACAGTTTGACCTCAATATGCAGTTGCTAGGAATGGAAGCTTATCCTGAGCAAAAGCAGTTTGCATCCTACATTGAGGAAGGCTTGAAGCATGGTTCTCCAAGCTTTATTGAAGCGCCGACAGGGATTGGAAAGACCTATGCTTATCTCTTAACACTTCTTGCGAAAACCTCGAAGCGCATCCTTGTCAGTGTTCCGACTAAAATCCTTCAGGACCAACTAATGAAGAAGGAAGCCCAAGCAATTCAAGATCTGTTTCAGGTTTCTTTTCATAGTTTAAAAAGTCCTAAAGAATATCTGCAATTGGATAAATTTTATGAGACCCTCCACAGAGAATCCGACAATCGGATGGTGCAGCGTTTTAAGATGCAGCTTTTAGTCTGGCTAACCATGACAGAGACAGGGGAGTTGAGTGAGGTTGGACAACTCTATCGCCATACCCATTTTGTGGCGGAGATTTGCCATGATGGGCAATTGTCCAAACGTTCACTCTTTTATCAGGAAGATTTTTGGCGTTTGGGTCAGGAAAAAGTGAAAACAAGTCGGGTCATTCTCACCAACCACGCCTATCTCTTAACCCGTTTAGAAGATGATCAGAGTTTACTGGAAGATGCAGTTCTAGTGGTGGATGAAGCGCAGAAACTGTTCTTTGCACTGGAGCAATTTTCACAGAAAGAACTGTCCTTAACCTCTCTTCTTATGGATATCCAGCATTGTCTCGATCAGGAAAAAGATCTCTTGCAAAGGCGCCTGTTAGAAAGTATACAGTTTGAATTGAATGCTTGTAGCAAAGAAGTAGCGCAAGGGAAACGAGCGGTGTTATCTGAGCAAACTGTAGCGAAAATGCGACAGGATGTGCGGGAATTAGCAAATGAATCCTTAGAAAATTTAAAGGAACTCTTTGCTGAACGCTACCAAAGCTATTGGATAGATAAGGAAACTTTTGAGGACCATCACATCATGCATCTCCATGCAGGAGTGGAGGGACTCCTTTCGTTTCAGGACTTTCTGACAGAGGATGTACCGGTCTTCTTCGTATCGGCAACGATCGGCATTAGTCGAAAGGTTGATCTTCCTTCTTTATTAGGCTATCGGGACCAGCAAATGTACCAGGTTCCATCAGAACGGAAACAGCATCAGGAGTTGTTGCTACCGATTGATTTTCCAGACATTGTTTCCTTGTCTGCATCAGAATATGTGCTTGAACTCAGCCAACTTGTTGAAGACTTGCTTCCTCTTGGAAAACCAATCTTTCTTTTATTTACTTCAAAAGACTTGCTTCTAGAAACTTCAAATGCCCTAAAGGTTCCTCATTTAGCCCAGTACCGAAATGGGGATGCTGCCAATATAAAACGGCGGTTTGATCGTGGAGAGAGTTCGATTTTGTTGGGAACTGGAAGCTTTTGGGAAGGAGTCGATTTCTCACACCAGAACGAAGTGATTCAAATCATCACGCGCCTTCCCTTTGACAATCCTAAAGATTTCATGGTGCAAAAAGTCAATGCCCAACTGAGAGATCAGGGGAAAAACCCATTTTATGACTATAGTTTGCCTGTGGCGATTTTGCGATTAAAGCAGGCAATCGGAAGGACCAGTCGCTCAGATGAGCAGGAATCTTTGGTGCTCTTATTGGATCAGCGTGTCCTCACCAAACGATATGGAAAACAAATTTTAGATGGGCTGAAACAGGTCTTGCCCCTTCAGATAACTCTAAGGAGTCAGCTAGTGGATCAAGCCCGGCACTTTTTTGAAAGGAATCGAGAAAAATGAAAACAAAAAGTTTAGGAATTGCGATAGCTGCAGGATTTGCTCTTTGTGCTATGTTTTTAGGGAATCTGTTTCCCATCATTGGATCAAGTGTTTTTGCCTTGATTTTAGGAATTTTACTCAATGAATTAACTAACTTACCTGAGAATTCTCGACCAGGATTGAATTGGTCTGGAAAGAAATTGTTGCAGTATTCGATTATTTTCATGGGATTTAGCTTGCCCATTGAAACCGTAGCCTCTACTGGTCTCTCATCTTTAAAAATTAGCTTACCAACGATTACAGTAGCCTTTCTTGCGGCCATCATTTTTGGGAAGGTCTTTCATCTCAAGTCCCATCTACGGACCCTCATTGGCTTTGGTACAGCCATTTGTGGCGGATCAGCCATTGCGGCTGCAGCTCCGATCATCGAAGCAGATGAAGAAGAAATTGCCCTTTCAATGTCGACGATTTTCTTCTTCAATATCTTAGCAGTCTTTATCTTCCCTGTATTGGGGCATATATGGCATATGTCTAATTTCCATTTTGGGCTCTGGTCAGGAACGGCCATTAATGATACGTCATCAGTTGTAGCTGCAGCTTTTTCATACAGTAAAGCAGCGGGTGAAATGGCGACGATCGTGAAATTAACACGGGCTCTCATGATCGTGCCGGTTTGTCTTGGATTAATCGGTTTGAAATTGTATCGAACAAAACAACAAGGAAGCAAAAAAGGGATATTGAAAAAAATTGTTCCTTGGTTCATCATTTGGTTTATTGTCGCTTCTCTCCTTTCTTCGATTGGGCTAGTTCCAAAAGTTGTCATTCCTTATCTCAAGGAAATTTCTCAACTCTTTATGGCCATGGCCTTGGTTGGTATTGGAAGTAAAGTTTCCTGGAAACAATTTCGTTCAGCTGGATCAGCCCCACTATTGGTGGGCTTGATTGCCTGGTTCTGCGTAGCAGGTTCTAGTTTAATTCTGCAAATGTTACTCTATTAATGAATCCGTCATTAAATCATCATAGAAAGGAACGTGAATGAAGCAAAAGCATTTCTTTGATGTGCAATTTGATTTCCCAATAGTAGGAATCGTGTCTGCCCTGCTCCTCATTGGGATTTTATCGGTTTATGTTGCCGTTTCTCATGATTACCCTCAGATGGTCTGGTCCTTTTTAGGCCAACAATTAGCCTGGATTGGCATGGGCTGTTTCATCTGTCTGATCGTAACAATCTTTAACACCAAATTTCTTTGGCAAATCACCCCTTTTCTATATGTACTTGGACTAGCCTTAATGGTACTTCCCTTGATCTTTTACAATCCAAGTATGGTGGCTTCTACAGGGGCAAAAAACTGGGTGGCTTACGGGAATATCACCCTATTTCAGCCATCGGAATTTATGAAAATTCCTTTTATTCTGATGTTGTCGCGATCCATCGTCCAATTTTTGCAACGAAATAAGGGACGTGAACGTTTGTTGCGCCAAGACTGGTTTTTGATCCTTGAGTTAACGATCTATACGATTCCCGTCTTTGTCTTATTAGCCCTCCAACAAGACTTGGGAACTGCCCTTGTTTTCATGGCTATTTTTGCAGGTCTGGTCTTGGTTTCAGGAGTTTCTTGGAAAATCATTCTACCAGTTGTCTTTGTTCTTGTAGGTGGCGTTGCAGGCTTTCTCTTTCTCTTTTTATCAGAAGGTGGTAGAGCCTTTCTTCATCAACAATTGGGCATGCCGACCTACCAAATGAACCGGATTTTAGCCTGGTTAAATCCATTTGATTATGCACAAACCACAACTTACCAACAAGCTCAGGGTCAATTGGCAATTGCCAGTGGAGGCCTCTTTGGACAAGGTTTCAATGTTTCAAATTTATTAGTGCCCGTCAGGGAAAGCGACATGATTTTCACCGTTTTAGGGGAAGACTTTGGCTTTGCTGGCTCTCTTGTATTTTTGATCTTGTATGTCTGTCTGATTTACCGAATTTTAAAGATTACCCTCCAGTCTAATAACCAATTTTATACGTATATTTCCATTGGGTTTATCATGATGCTGGTTTTTCATATTTTTGAAAATATCGGTGCAGTGACGGGTATTTTGCCATTGACAGGGATTCCGCTTCCTTTTGTTTCACAGGGGGGATCTGCTATTATCAGTAATTTGATCGGTATTGGACTGGTCCTTTCGATTCACAATCAAAGTGTGAAAAAGAAGAAAGTCGATCCTCCAGCTCCGGTTCGTAAAAAAGTCGTCTTGAAAAAGGCGCAATAGAAAGAAGGTATGAACATGAAAAAAGTAGCCGCTATTCTAGCAAATGGTTTTGAAGAAATTGAAGCCTTAACCATTGTGGATGTTCTCAGACGCGCAGGAATCGATTGCGATACCATTGGTTTTGAAGAAAGTGTCACGGGGTCTCATCAGATCATAGTGGAAGTCGATCGCCTCTGGAATGGCGATTTGTCCGATTATGATGCCATCTTTTTACCAGGTGGGATGCCAGGCGCAGCCAATTTGCGGGATCATGAAGAGTTGATTGCAGCTCTTCAAGCAGAAAGGAACAACGGGAAAACTATCTCTGCCATCTGCGCAGCACCTATTGTATTGGCACGTGCAGGCTTGCTAAAAGGAAAAAACTATACCTGCTACGATGGTTTCGAACAAGAGATTCAAGAGGGTCACTATCTCAAAGAGACCGTGGTGAAAGACGGTAATCTTCTGACTAGTCGCGGTCCTTCAACAGCCTTAGCCTTGGCCTACGCCTTGGTGGACCATCTTGGAGGAGATGCCCAAGGTTTGCGCGAGGGCATGCTCTATCAAGACGTCTTTGGAGACAAGTAAGAGTTCCTTTTCTTGAATGAAAACAGGTCAAGATTCGTAGCGCTTTCATTCAGTCAGTAGATCAGCTGTGATGCTACTGATAACATACGAAAGAAAATGGCTAAAATCCCTCCTAAATGAGGGTTTTAGCTTATTTTTTTTGTACATTTGTGGTATAATTAAGATTATGAATTATCGTGATTATATATGGGATCTTGGCGGAACGCTCTTGGATAATTACGAAACGTCCACAAATGCCTTTGTGGCTACCTTAAAGGACTTTCAGATTCGAGCTGATCATGATTCTGTTTATGCAGCATTAAAAGTTTCAACTCAGAATGCGATTGAGACCTATGCGCCCCACATTCCGAATTTTCGAACGGAATACAAGAAAAAAGAAGCCTTGGGGTTGCAGAATCCAATTTTGTTTGAAGGCGCAAAAGAGTTGCTTCAGGAAATTCAATCACATGGAGGCCGTCATTTTTTGGTGTCCCATCGCGATCGCCAAGTTTTGACACTTCTGGATCAGACGGGCATTGCACCCTTCTTTACAGAGATTGTAACAGCAGACGAGGGCTTTCCTCGTAAGCCGGATCCAGCATCTATGTTGTATTTGAAGGAAAAGTACCAGATTCAAAATGGTCTGGTGATCGGAGATCGTCCGATCGATATCGAAGCCGGAAAGGCAGCTGGGCTCGCTACTTATTTATTTGATTCCATGCAAGCTCTCCACCAGTTTATTTTTGACTAGAAAAGGGAAATTATGACAGAGGATAAACAGCAAGAAATGCAAGCGCAAGAATATGATGCGAGTCAAATTCAGGTCTTAGAAGGTCTTGAAGCGGTTCGGATGCGTCCAGGTATGTATATTGGCTCAACCTCAAAAGAGGGTCTTCATCACTTGGTTTGGGAAATCGTTGATAACTCGATCGATGAAGCCTTGGCCGGTTTTGCCAGCCATATTGAAGTATTCATTGAACCGGATAATTCCATTACCGTTGTCGATGATGGACGTGGGATCCCTGTAGACATTCAGAAAAAGACAGGCCGTCCGGCCGTTGAAACCGTCTTTACAGTCCTTCACGCCGGAGGAAAATTCGGCGGAGGTGGCTACAAGGTTTCTGGTGGTCTTCACGGGGTAGGATCATCTGTTGTCAACGCCCTTTCGACCTCGTTGGATGTGCGTGTCTATAAAAATGGAAATATCTATTATCAAGAATACCAACGTGGGCATGTGGTTGATGATTTGAAGATTATCGGGGAGGCAGATCGGACAGGAACCACTGTTCACTTTGTACCAGATCCTGAAATCTTCACGGAAACAACAGTGTATGATTTTGATACATTGAACAAACGGATACAAGAATTGGCATTCTTGAACCGAGGCTTGCGTATTTCCTTAACCGACAAGCGTGAGGGAATGGACCAAGAAAAGCACTACCACTATGAAGGTGGGATTGCAAGTTATGTGGAATACATCAACGAAAATAAAGATGTTATTTTTGAAACACCGATCTACACAGACGGTGAAATGGATGACATCACCGTTGAAGTAGCCATGCAATATACCACAGGCTACCACGAAACCGTCATGAGTTTTGCCAACAATATCCATACGCATGAAGGTGGAACCCATGAGCAAGGTTTCCGAACAGCTTTGACGCGTGTCATCAATGATTATGCTAAGAAAAATAAACTTCTAAAAGAAAATGAAGACAACCTGACAGGTGAGGATGTTCGGGAAGGGTTGACAGCTGTTATCTCAGTCAAACATCCAAACCCACAGTTTGAAGGGCAAACAAAGACCAAGCTCGGGAATTCTGAGGTCGTAAAAATCACCAATCGTCTCTTTAGCGATGCTTTCTCTGATTTCCTTTTGGAAAATCCACAAATTGCAAAGAAAATTGTTGAAAAAGGGATTTTGGCTGCCAAAGCTCGCGTAGCGGCCAAGCGTGCACGGGAAGTAACCCGTAAGAAATCAGGCCTTGAAATTTCCAATCTGCCTGGTAAATTGGCAGACTGTTCGTCAAACAATCCGCAAGAAACAGAACTCTTTATCGTCGAAGGGGATTCAGCAGGAGGATCTGCTAAATCAGGGCGTAATCGGGAATTCCAAGCGATCCTTCCAATTCGCGGGAAAATCTTGAACGTTGAAAAAGCAAGTATGGACAAGATTCTTGCCAATGAAGAAATCCGTAGCTTATTTACTGCAATGGGAACAGGTTTCGGTGCTGAATTTGATGTGGCAAAGGCTCGTTACCATAAGTTGGTGTTGATGACGGATGCCGATGTCGATGGGGCCCACATTCGAACCCTTCTCCTAACCCTCATTTATCGCTATATGAAACCAGTTCTAGAAGCTGGCTATGTCTATATCGCTCAACCACCGATCTATGGGGTCAAAGTTGGAAGTGAAATCAAAGAGTATATCCAACCTGGTACCAACCAAGAAGCTCAATTGACAGCAGCTTTAGAACGATATTCAGAAGGTCGTTCAAAACCAACAATCCAACGCTACAAAGGTCTGGGTGAAATGGATGACCATCAATTATGGGAAACAACGATGAATCCTGAGCACCGCTTGATGGCGCGTGTATCTGTAGATGACGCGGCAGAAGCCGATAGGATTTTTGATATGTTAATGGGAGATCGAGTGGAACCTCGCCGTGAATTTATCGAAGAAAACGCTGAATATAGTACACTTGATGTATAAAATTCAACGATATTTCACCATTTATGGATATTTTATGGTATAATGACAAGGATTACATTCAAGTAATACGATGAAGGAGTTTTTTATATGTCTAGTGGACTAATTATTCTCATCATTATTGTTGCCCTTATCTTGATTGTCGGATATGTCGTCGCAGTAATTTTGAGAAAACGAAATGAAGCCTTGCTGGCAGCACTGGAAGAACGAAAAGAAAAGTTATACAACCTTCCAGTCAACGATGAAGTAGAGGCTGTTAAAAACATGCATTTGATTGGTCAAAGTCAAGTTGCATTTCGCGAATGGAATCAAAAGTGGGTAGATTTATCCTTAAATTCATTTGCAGATATTGAAAACAATCTCTTTGAAGCAGAAGGATTTAACAATTCTTTCCGTTTCTTGAAGGCCAAACAGGCGATTGACAATATCGAAAGCCAAATCCAATTGATCGATGAAGACATCAAAGCCATTCGCCAAGCCCTATCAGATCTTGAAGAGCAAGAACAAAAAAATAGTGGGCGCGTGGTTCACGCTTTGGATTTGTTTGAAAACCTTCAAAACGATGTGGCTTCAGATGTTGAGCGCTATGGAAGTGCCCTTCCTGAGATCGAAAAACAAATCAGTAACATCCAATCTGAGTTCTCTCAATTTGTGACCTTGAATTCATCAGGAGATCCAGTTGAAGCGGCAGAAATTTTGGATACAGCTGAGAACCATATCGTGGCGTTGTCTCATATTGTTGAGCGTGTTCCTGAAATTGTAACAGCTCTTCAATCCGAACTTCCAGACCAGTTGGATGATTTGGAAAGTGGTCACCGCAAGCTGTTAGAATCTGGTTATCATTTCACAGAAACAGATATCGAATCTCGCTTCCAACAATTGCATTCTTCCTTGAAGAACAATATGTCAAATGTCTCTGCGCTTGAATTGGACAATGCCATTTATGAAAATGAGCAAATCCAAGAAGAGATTGATGCCTTGTATAGCATCTTTACACGTGAAATTGAGTCGCAAAAAGTTGTGCACAAATTAGTTAAGCAATTGCCAGGCTATTTAAAACACGCAAAAGAGAACAATAGCAATCTTGCCTCTGAGGTAGAACGCCTTGAAAAAGCTTTTGAAATCAATGATATGTTCAGTCGTCAATTGAAAGATTTAGAAGCTGAGTTGGCTGCCCAAGAAGGTGTTGTCGAAGATGCGGTTAGTGATTCATCTGAAACACAAAAGGCCTACTCTATCTTAGAAGAAGAGTTAGAAGCAATTGAAGATCGTTTGAAAGAGATTGAAGATGAACAAATTAGCTTGAGCGATTCCCTTTCAAAAATCGAAAAAGACGATGCCAATGCACGTCAAAAGGTTAATATTTATGCCAACCGTTTGCATGCGATCAAACGATACATGGACAAGCGCAATTTGCCAGGTATCCCACAAGAATTCTTAGAAATTTTCTTTACAGCAAGCAATAATACCGAAGCCTTGGTAGCAGAATTGGAAGCTGATAAAGTCAACATTGAAAATTCAAACCGCATGTTGGAAATCTTGACCAATGACATGAATGAATTGGAAGAAGCCGCTTATCGTATTGTTCAAAATGCTACCTTGACAGAGCAATTGTTGCAATACTCTAACCGCTACCGTTCATTTGATGATCATGTACAAGCAGCCTTCGACCAAGCACTCTATATTTTTGAACATGAATATGATTATAGTGCCTCTTTCAAAGTGATCTCAGATGCTTTGGAAATGGTTGAAATGGGTGTAACAGAACGTTTTGTCACATCTTACGAAAAAACACGCGAACAAATTCGCTTCTAAGTACTGAAAACGACTTCATTTGAGGTCGTTTTTTTAGTCCTATGGTTTATTGAAACTTGAAATTAGGGGCCTATTTTTGTATAGTAAAGGAGAAAGATTGGAGAGGATCATGGATGTAAAGGGATTGCTTGTCATGGATGTAGATGGGACCTTGGTGCAAGAAGAAGGAATTGACCTTTTAGCGCATCAAGCTGGTGTAGGAGAGAAAGTCGCACGTCTCACCTCCAAAGCCATGAATGGCCACCTAGATTTTTCATCTTCTTTGCGTGAACGGGTGGCGCTTCTGAAAGGACTTAAGACATCGGTATTCGCTGATCTACAGAAACAAATAAAAGTAAACCCAGGTGCTGAGCAACTCATCACGGAGTTGCATCGAAGGGGCTACAAAGTCGGTCTTGTATCGGGTGGCTTTCATGAATTGATTGATCCACTTGCATCCGCTTTAGAGATTGATCTGGTTTGTGCCAATCGTCTGGAATCAAAGCAAGGCTACCTGACAGGACGTGTCTATGGTCCGATCGTTACGCCTGAAGGAAAGAAGGAAAAACTCCTGACCTGGGCTAATCAGTACCATCTTAGACTGAACCAAACCGTCGCCATGGGAGATGGAGCCAATGACCTTCCCATGATAGAGGCTGCGGGTATTGGGATAGCCTTTATGGCAAAGCCCATTGTAGCTGAAAAAGCTCCCTATCACATTGAAAAGAGAGATCTTAGTCAAGTTCTAAACATCATAGACCAACATGGAAAGGACAAGAAATGCACATCCTTTTAGCACCTGATTCGTTTAAAGAATCTTTATCCGCAAAACAAGTAGCAGAAGCCCTAGAAAAAGGCTTTAAAGAGTCCCTGCCGGAAGCAACTTTCGACCTGCTCCCTATTGGAGATGGGGGAGAAGGAACCATGGATACCTTGGCAGATGTGTTAGCCTTAAAAAAAGAGCAGGTCTCCGTCACGGGACCCTTTGGAAATCCAGTCCTAATGCCCTACTACCGGAGAGAGCAGATGGCTTTTTTTGAGATGGCAGCACTAGTCGGGTTAGGGTCTATTCCAGTTGATCAACGCCATCCTCTAGAACTAGAAACTCGTGGAATTGGTGAACTGATATTGCACCTAGTCGATCAAGGTGTGCAAACAATTTGTGTCGGAATCGGTGGATCTGCGACCAATGATGGTGGAATGGGCATGGCAGCTGGACTAGGGGTCAAATTTTTTGATCAAGAAGGACACCTTCTTCGTCCGGTAGGGGCTTCCCTGGACCGTGTAGCTTCCATAGATACGAGTGCAGTCCCTGCCAGCATCAAGCAGATCGACCTTCAAATCTTAACGGATGTGACCAACCCCTTATGCGGACCGCAAGGAGCAACCTTTATTTTTGGTGGTCAGAAGGGTCTAAATCCTCTCTTAATTCCAGCGGTTGATCAGGCCATGCAAAGCTTCTACCAATTAGTAGATCCTTGCATCTTATCAATGCCAGGTGCTGGTGCTGGAGGAGGGATGGCTGCAGGTTTAGTGGCCTTTGCAGGAGGTCACATTTCCTCTGGAATTGAAAAGAGTCTCGATTTAATCGATTTTGACCACAAGGTTCAAAGGGCTGATGTAGTGGTAGTCGGTGAAGGAAGAATGGATCAGCAATCCCTTTCAGGGAAGGCTCCAGTTGGCGTAGCGAAACGAACGCCAGCCGGCATTCCGGTCATTGCTATCTGTGGTAGCTTAGGGGCTGATTTACCTAGCTTTCCAAGTCACAATATAAGCGCTGCTTTTTCTATTGTACCAGGTCCTTGCCAGGTTTCTGAAGCCCTCGAAAATGCAGAAAAAAATCTAATTTCTTGTGCACGAAATATTGGCCAATTACTAAATATTCAGTAAAAAGAAACCCAATGGATTGGATTTTTCCATTGGGTTTTCTTTAGCCAAAGAGCCGTTTCCATAAGGATGGTTTTTTGCTTATAGGAGCTTTGTTCTCCTCTTCAAATAACTGGGAATACTGGAGTCTCATATCAGTTGGATCGATTCCAGACGGGTGGTCTGTATGGATGATGAGGCCGAAAGGAGAGTTCTTGCAATCATCCGAAACAATACTTGCAACAATTCCTTGTTCTTTTGTCATTTTTAAATACTGAAGTTGGTAGGATTCATCCAAGGAAGGTGAAATCTTGACAAAGACAGGTTGGAAATGATCAGAACTATCCGTCAGGATGGTTGGAAAGTTTTGGAGAAGGGCCTTCTCACGTGCGTCAGCTAGACTACAAGAAGCGATGACCCGCTCGCTATAAGTCTCTAAAAAACGACGTTGCTCATCGGGATGGAGGCGACTAGGCCCAGCAGCTTTTTCTAAAATAGTTTTATTGATATCTGTCATACCTTTAGTATAGCATAAAGGAGGGAATAAAAGGAGAAGGAGAACGAAAAAAATGGAAAGGATCAAAATTTCATTTGGATCCATCGATGAAACCGTTTTTATGTTAAAAAGTTCTCAAATTTCAAAGATTTCCTTGTTTTTTCTTGAAAAAATAAGCTAATTAAGGTATGATAGAGGTGTAAAAAATATAACTCATAAGGAGAGTAGAAAATGTCAATTATTACTGATGTTTACGCTCGCGAAGTCCTAGACTCACGCGGTA
>OBVR01000020.1_pt1 | contig 88393 bp, 88 predicted proteins | sample 1476201 | NCBI WGS metagenome assembly OBVR01 (sample SAMEA2580024, study PRJEB22360) | human gut metagenome | biome: human gut; feature: human-associated habitat; material: faeces | place: Denmark | collected 2008/2010 | reverse complement strand
GTCTGGTATGCTATTGGGTCATCAATGATTGAAAATTATGAACCTACTGTTCAAGATGTGATTGATTTAAAAACTTATGTTATCAACAAACGAAAGGAATTGAATATTGGTTAAAAATCAATACGAAGGCTATGAGTACATTGACCCCAATCACCAATATACCTATCCAAATTCTACAGTCTTAATCAACAAACAAAATATTACAAATATTGAAGAAGCCTACCGGAATGAGCATTTATTCGTTACTAGAAGGCTTGCAGACTTGCGCTTGAAAACCATAGAAGTCTACTCCATTAGTGATATTTTAGCCATTCATAAATATTTATTTCAAGATGTCTATGCTTGGGCGGGACAATTTCGCAAGGTGAATATCTCAAAAAATGGGAATCCTTTTATGTCAATACAATCTTTCAGTACTGCCCAAGACTATATCAACCATCTTATTCATACCTATTATCAAACTGCTAATTCAAAAGATGAGATTATTAAACAATTAGCAAAAATTCTTGATAATCTTAATTATTTCCATCCCTTTCGAGAAGGGAATGGACGAACTCAACGAGAAGTTATTCGTTCCTTAGCACTATCAAAAGGTTATTCTGCACAAGTACGCGTGGAACAAGATGATGAAGTTTACAATCTTTATATGGATGGGACAGTCTATGGGGACTTAGGAAAGTTAGAAGAACTACTTGGCAAAATACTGGAAAAATTGTAAATTAATCTACAAAAACACTTGTATATTTTTTAAATATCCTAAATATCACAGAAAATTATAACTTACTCAAAACTTAAAGACAAAAAGCTTCTGAAATCTAACGTTTCAGAAGCTTTCTTCTTATCATAAAACGACTGCAACTATTAATCGATACCACATTATCGATATTTATTAAAATAATTAATGTTTAAGTAGTGGTCCGCTAAGATGAAATTCAAAATTTGTAACATCAACTAAACCAACAACTTTGTCACTTTGATATAATTCCATCAAAAATTGTGCCATCTCTTCACTTGTGTGATATTTAGCAAAATGCTCATCATAATTGTATTCTTTCGAATCTGTAGCAACTTGACCGAATTCCGTTTTTGTGGCAGCTGGAGCTAAAACCTTAGCTTTTAATTGATGTTGATTTGCCTCTAGTTCCAATGCCAAGCCTTCTGTAAAAGCACTGACATAAAATTTACTTGCACAGTATGTAACTGCATTTGGAACCATCATGTATCCGCCTCTAGATGATAAGTTAATCAATTGAGCGCCTTTACAATCTTTATAATCTCTCACATATAGAGTTGATAGAATTGTTAAAGCTTCAATGTTTAGATGGATTAATGTTATTATCTTTTCTAAATCTTGAGATTCAACCTTATCATAATTTCCAAAACCAGCATTATTTATTAGCGTAGTAATGTGATATTTTTTCAAGCTTTCATAAAGAGCAAAAACATTACTGGACTTCGATAAATCAACAACTTTAATAACAATATCTAAATCCGGATAATGGTTCAAAATATCTTGCTTCAATTTTTCTAGTCGTTCTTGACGCCGAGCAATTAAAATAAGATTCGTTCCTAATTTTGCAAATTGTCTTGCTGTCTCCGCTCCTATACCAGCACTGGCTCCAGTAATACAAGTATAATTCTTCGTTTGTTCCATACTATTTTCTCCTTTACAGATTGCTATTTGCATTTTTTATAAGAGTCGCTGCTCCCATCAAGGTTCTTGACAGCCTTATCACTAAGCCCCTTTGGAGCTCTCTATTCCTTCAAACCAATTTTTCGTCTATATGGTATTACCTCCTCTCCTAGCTTTATATCAAATTCCTTTGATGCTATGTATTTTACATAGTAAAGTGCACTTTATGTCAAGAGAAAACTGAAAATTTTTTGATTTTTTAAAAATTATGCTAAAATAATAAAAAAAAGGGGGAAAAAATATTATGGCTCACTATTCTATTGGAGAATTTGCTAAAAAAACTGGACTTTCTATTTCCACACTTCGATACTATGAGCAAGAAAAATTGATTTACTCACACAGAGAAGAAAATAATCGTAGATACTATGATGACTCTGATATAGCGTGGACTCAATTCATTATTAGATTAAAAAAGACGGGAATGTCTATTAAAAATATGCAAGAATACGCTGACCTAAGATATAAAGGAGACTCCACAATTCCTCAACGACTTAGACTACTATTTTTTCAACTTGATGAACTTCATAAGCAACAAACTGAAATTAACCAACATATTGATTTTCTTGAAAAGAAAATTAAAACTTATTTAGGTATTAATCCTAATTAGCACCATTATTATTTTCTTTATCCAAAAAAGGGATTGAAAACAAAATTTCAATCCCTTTTTATTATGCTGTTTACTCTTATTTTCCTAAAAATTAATACAAATCAGCAAAAATAGAATTATTCATACTTATCAGATTGAAGCACATTTATATTTCTTTGCAGAATTGCTTAACTTATTTTACTTGAAAATAGTTTGTCTACATTCTTAGTCTTTTTCTACGATTCTTAATTAGAAACTCATTTCTTGAAAAAGCGATTCACATCTGATTGACATGCTTCCAATAGTGTTTGTTCATCCGTTAATTCGAGTAACTGCAAGCCTTCATCGACCAACTTTTTATCAGTTAAACAAATTCCTAGTGTCACCTTAGCATTTCCTAGAAAATCATATCGCTTACTTTTTTTAGCCGTATCTAACAATAGATAACTGATACTAGTACACTTCTCCATCAAACCATTCCACAGAAAAATACTAGCTAAATTAGAGAGTAATTTATACTTGGTAGGAAGAATCTCTGTATAATCAGAGTAATCATTCAGCCTATCTATCACTTCATCACAGACAGAAATCACTGTTTCTAATGGAAGTGTAAATAAAATAACAACAATTAATTTTAGGTCACTATGGTACCAGACATCCTGATTTTTAATTTCGTTCCAAGCTTCCGTGGCCATCATTCTTACCTTTTCATTTGGACCAGATTCTCGTAAACAAAGAATGACCTCTACTCTCTTTAGTATATTTGACACAGGAATATCATTAGGATGGTTTTTTAAATAAGCTACACTCTTATTCTTCAGTTCCAATAATTGATCATTTGATTGGTAGGTATTGTTATCTTCTGCCAATAAGATAATTTCTTCTCTATCGGAATGATGATAAGAATGGCATATATATCGAAATTCTTCGAAATCTAGGCCAACTTGCTTTAGAAGATGCTCCATCAACTCAAAACTCGGCACCACTTGGTTCGATTCAATACGCGATAAGTGCGATCTTGAAGTGTAATCCTGGCAAACTTCCTCTTGACTAATATGTTTTGATTTCCGTATTTTTTTATAGATCGTACCGTAATCCCAACGCATAACAGCTTCACCTCTAATTATGTGTATATATGTGACATTTTTACATTTCGATATAGGTTTAGTATATCATATATATTAAAGAAAGACGTAGAAAACGTGAAAAAAATCACTATGAATTCTTTGTATCATCGCTCCCACTCTTCAATTTGTTAGATAGTTGGAGATGGCGGGGATTCCATTCATTGAAAGGAGACCTGTGTTATGGTAACGAAGTATTACAAGTATATTCCTTGGTTGGTCTTAGGAGCTATTGGATCTTATGAATCCGCAACTTATTTTGGACATAGTACATTTGATATGCTGTATTTATCTATTGTTTTGATGATTGTTTACGTAGCTTTGTTTATTCTACACGAAAAATATCTAAAATATAAATATAAAGAAATATTTACACATATTATGAGCAATCCTGAAAAAGATCATCATCATTAGTAAAATATAGCATACTAAAGCACTTCGAGAAATGACCTATTTTTTTCAAAGCTCATTTAAGCTCTATTTTCTTTGAGCTTGTAGTTTTATTAGTGAGGGGGGACAAATGGTTAAAATTAGCGAATATAAAACTTACCTTGTATTGTATGTTAAAAGTATACTCTATCTGTGGAAAACATCGCCATTCAATATTTTAATTTTGATTATCACGATACCGATCCAGGCATTATTGCCTTCGTTATCATTGTATATTGCGAATATACTCATTAATAGAATGAACAACCTGTCACAACAATTATTATTCTTATTGCTGGGAGTATGGGGTGTAGCTTTCCTTTTAAATAATATATTTACGCCATTAACAACAATGATTCAAGGCAAGTTAACAGATGATCTTACCTATACATTGAACTGTGATATCATGAAAAAGTCTGAGGAAATTCAGACGATTGACTATTTTGAAGACAATAATTTTTATAATGATATTCAATTATTAAGTTCAGAAGCCAGTTGGAGACCTGTGAATTTATTGGTCTTTGGGACTAGTATTATTTCAAATGCAATACTGTTTATTTCAATGCTGGTTATATTTGCATCATTTCATCCAGTCATTGCCTTGCTCATGTTGCTAGTTTTAGTTCCACAAGGGATGATTTCTTATTCCCTTCAACAGCAAGCTTTTGAAGTCCTTGTTTCCAACAGTGAAGAATCAAGAAAACTAGAATATTATAGTCAGGTTTTACTATCGTCAGAGGCGATCAAAGATGTGAGACTATACAACCTCTACAACTTCTTTATGAAGAAGTATACTCAATCTTTCTCCAGTATAAAAAGAAATATTCAAAAGACAAGGTTAAAAAAATTTAACAGTTCTGTCATTTTTTTGATTTTAACTGCTCTATTGAGTGTAGGAAGTTTTATCTATATCATCTATTCTATCAAAGTAGGACAATTGGGAATTGGGGCTGTAATGCTTTTTTCTTCAAGTATTGTGTATGCCATTAATAGTATGTCAAGATTGATTGAAGATTCTAGTTTGCTGTACGACACCTTGCTTTATATGGAAAAATTTTTCAAGTTTATTGCACTGCCATCAGACTCTAAGAGTGCTACAGTTGCCGTGCCATCAAGTATTGAAAAAATAGATTTCGTAGACGTATCATTTAAGTATCCAACTAATGAAAACTATGCCTTAAAACATATCAGCTTCAGCGTCAATAAGGGAGAAAAGATTGCTATTGTTGGAGAAAACGGCGCAGGAAAAACCACATTGATTAAGTTACTTACCCGATTTTACAATATTGAAGAAGGTGAATTATTGATCAATAACATATCGATTAGCAACTTTGACCCAGAGAAATTTAGGGAAAATGTCTCCGCTATTTTTCAGGACTTTTCTAAATTTGATCTTACCCTTAGAGAAAACGTGGGCATTTCAAATATACAGGAGATCAATGCAGATGATCAAATCCTAAAGGCGTTAGAGGACAGTGGGTTTGAAAGTAGTCTATCAGACTTAAATACTATTCTTGGAAAAAAATTCGATCATAGTCGTGACCTTTCAGGAGGTCAATGGCAAAAAGTTGCGCTGGCAAGAGCTTTCTTCTCTCATTCACCTATACTGATTCTAGATGAGCCTACAGCTGCACTTGATGCCCGAACCGAATATGAATTATTTGAGAAATTCTTAAAATTAACGGAAGGAAAAACCGTATTTTTCATTACACATCGATTATCAAGCGTCCGACAAGCAGATAAAATTTTGTTATTAAGAAATGGAAGGATTGAAGGATTTGATAAACATGATGCTTTAATGAGAACCAACAAATACTATGAAGAGCTTTATACCATGCAATCTTCTTTATATTACAAAGAATTGAACTAACTTTCAATTGCTATCCGTATAAGAGCGTATTCTTATGAGAACAAGCAAAAACAACCGGAAAAGAAACAATTCCCAACTAGTTCTTCTCTGGTTGTTTTTTATAAATCATACATAAAATAAACTTTCCTAAAAAGAGAACCGGATGACTCTTTTAAAAATCTAATATATATTAATGATTAGTTCACTTTCTATACTGATCTAACATATTGTTGATTGTTTGTTTTAAATCATCTACTAATTTTTGAGGTTTAGTGATCACCAAACTATCTCCCTGACTTAGTAGCCACCTTTTCAGACCTGGAGTATATTGCGTTTCAATCTCCATAACTGTCTGATTTTCTTCTTGACTTAAAATTTTTGTATTGGGAAATTGATCCAGAACAATAGAGGGATCATTATTAAACTTGAGCCTGATTTTTATGAGAGATCCTGAAAATGCATCAACTTTCATGTTTCTCACATCTCCATCACGAAACTTATTGCAATGGGGTATGTTTGGTTTCTTACTATCGCTTAATTTCCATCTTTTGATACGATCAATTTTAAACGTTGTATATGTCTCATGCTTAAGGTGGTATGCAACTAAATAGAAATAGTGAAAATCATAATACATTGAGACTGGGAAAACGATGTGCTTTTTTACAACATCCGTATAGGGACTTTTATATTCTAATTCAATTACTTGTTCATAAATAATCTTTTCTGAGAGCTCCCATGTTTTAACTATACGATCTTGCTTGTCAGAGATTGGCTCGTAATTTATTTTTTCGCTAGCTATAACTGATTCTATTAATTTTTTATCGTCTATTGAAAGTGTGTTTAATAAACTATTTATCACTCTATTAAATTCATTTTTATTTAATGCTCTGTTTTCCAATAATATTTTAGATATAAATAGTACTTCTTGCTTTTCTATAGTTGATGGTCGATCTATTGAATATTTTTTTATATCTCTATTGTAAACAAGATTACCTAAAATACTTGAATGAACAGACACAAAATATCTCAAAAATGATAAATCTCTTTGTATTGTTCGTTCATTAACTTCAAATTCATCTGCTAGAGATTTCTTTTGTAATTTCTCTCCAAAAAACAAACGTAAAAATATATTAAGAATTCTTTCTTGATCATTCATATTGATTACCCCACATATTAAAAATTATAACATACTAACAAACCTTACAAAATTTGTTTTTTACAATCTTGACAATTAAAAAGGACAAATATTGTCTATCTGATCTGATATAATTAACACATAGTGAGTTTCTCACTAATACATTTTGAAAATATTTAATTAATATTTTACCTTTACTTAAGGAGTTTGGATCATGAAAGAAATGCAAATTGTTTATCAAGGACAACATCAATCTTTTGAATCTGTATCCTATATTGTATTCGATATAGCAACAACCGGATTAAAAGCTACTAAAGATGAACTTATTCAAATTAGCGCCGTAAAAATTGAAAAGGGAGAGAAAATTGATAGTTTCAATGAGTATATTACTCCTTCTCAACCTCTCAGTGATTTTATAAAAAAAATTACCGATATTACAGATGAAGATATAATGAATTCAAAATCATTACCAGAAGTACTACAAAACTTTTTAAATTTTGTTCAAGATAGTGTACTTATTGCTCACAATATAACTTTTGAGATGGAGTTTCTTCAAGAAAAACTAAAAAATTGTCATTACCTGCCATTAGAAAATACTTATATCGATTCTCTGGAACTCGCTCGCCGTATTTATCCAGATAGAAAAAGACATGGGCTTGTGCCACTGATCCACGATTTTTTGAACAGTGAAGACTATAGTGGTCAAGGTTGTTTGGCAGATGTAAACGCGCTTTGCGAACTGTTTCTTATTATGTTAAAAGAAACTCTTGCCAAATTTAATTATAAAGAAATTGGACAACTAAATGATTTACCCGTAAAAAATCTATCTATATAAAAAATGTAATTCTAGAGTTTTTAATCTGTTGTCTTTGAAAAATTCCCTACATTGACAATACTTGCACTAGGTAAATAATAGATTTTATTTAGGAGAAAATAGATTTTTATGAAAAAACAAACTATTGTTTATTGTTATAGGATGACCCATGATTACGGTATAAATCCTTGTGTTTTTACTGAAAATTATGATAAAACCCCTCAGCTTCTAAGTGAAGGTGGTTGTATGCAGCAGTTAAGAAGAAACATTAAGAAGAACTGGGCCGATAAAATTAATAACAATGAAGTGGATGCATACATAATGGCGATAGCTGGCCATTCGAAAGATGGTCAACAGTGGAAAGATGACCAAGGCACCTTTATTACCCCAAAATACAATCATTTAATTTTTGTGGCTAAAATTAGTGAAATTATGACTATGGGAGAATATTTAAGATCTCCAAAGTCAGAAAATCGGCGGGATTCGTATACTTATCAATGGATGATTGAACATAATGGATTGCATAATACTCATTTTATGAATGAGGTGGTTATACTCGCAGACCGTTTTAGCTATTTTGGAAAATCTCCTCTTGAAATACCGAAGGAAATCCTTTCCTTTTTTCCTATGGGAAGCCGAGCTAGACTAAATGGCAAACCATTTCCGCGATGGAATGCAAAAAATGGGTTTTATAATTCAAATGATCGATTTATGGATACTCTAGAGTTAGCAAATTTTGCTGAGAATTTACTAGGATCACAAAACAAAATTATTGATTTACCATACCATCCATTCTACATAAAAGGAAACAAACTATGAAAATCATTTTATCTAGAAAGGGGTTTGATTCGTCTAATGGAGGAATTCCAAGCCCAATCTTACCTGACGGAACCTTATTATCAATACCAATTCCTGGGAAGTTTGATAACTTATCTTTTGATGATTTAAACTATAACGGGGTTAGTTTCTCAAATATTTTAAGACAATTGAGAGGAAATGAAGATAAGACTAATCATTATAACTGCCATCTTGACCCTGATATAAGAGAAGGTCTGAGAAATGTGCCTATCTCTGACTGGAAACCTGCATTTGGACAGATTAATAGTTCGCAAGGTTTACTACGAAACCAAAATGTTGCGGTTGGGGATCTCTTCCTATTTTTTGGTTGGTTTAGACAAACCGAAGGAGATATTCAGGATGGAACACTACATTTTAAAAAAGGTTCGCCTGATTTAAATATTATTTATGGTTATTTGCAAATTGGTGATCTAACAAATAATCAAGATATATTGAAAAAAAGTTATTCTTTTCATCCTCACTCTAACAATCATCTGATCAATGCTAAATCAAATATGTTGTATATGCCCAGTGATAAATTAGCATTTTCATCTAATTATAAAGGTTATGGAACATTTGATTTTGATGAGAAGAGAGTATTAACCATGAGAGGAAAAAGCAGAAGTGTTTGGAAAGAAATCCCTGCATTAATGCCTGAAAATCTATGTGGTAATCATAGAAATTCTGCTAAAAACGAAGGAATACAATATTCTGGAATATGGCAGGAAAAAGTATTAATGGAGAATAAAATCTCAACTAATTGGGCAAAAAGTCTATTTTCGTAATCGGAAGGCAAATTAATACATATTCTAGACATTCCTAATATACCAACACTAGTATAGTCATTACGTATATTAGATGACAAAGAATTATCCAATTTAACACTCCAGCAAGAGGAAACATCCACCAAACTGTTGACCTAAATTGCTATCGGCATAAGAGCGTATTCTTATGAAAACAAGCAAAAACAACCGGAAAAGAAACAGTTCACGACTGCTTCTTCTCTGGTTGTTTTTTATACTAACGATTTTTCCGACTTAATTGATAAGAGTACAGGATCGGAATGAGAACAATGGTGAGGATGACGATCCCCATTACATAAGGGACGATGAATTGAAGGCCTGCTTCAAGTAGGAGGATCAAACCTCCGAGGACCCACAACTTCCCTGCCAAACGATGGGTTTTGTGCCAGTTATCTTCACTCTGTAAGGTCCAAGGTAGACGGATGCCAACCGTGTGATTCACTTTCAACTTCGGCATGTAATTGCCCATGATTACAAAGATGAGGCCTAGCAAAACCGAAACAAAAACAGATGGATTGGTCGTAGAGCCTAGCGCCTTGCTATAGATGAGATAGGAGATACTTAAGGAAACGATTGGAGTCAACCAGTGGTTTACTTTGACCATTTTCTCATTCATCGTGCGATTTTTAGGATCACGTCCGATCATAAAGATCACAAACAGATGCACCAAGAGAAGGAAAATAGGAAGGCCAAACACAACCAGGGGTTTTGGTTGGAAGTTATCAGCCTGATCAGCAATATTAAAGTGAATCGAGATTTGGTTAGGTAATTGCGACCAAATCATCAACCCCCAAAACATGGGGAAAAGGATCACCATAGAAGTCAATATCAATAGTTTTTTATTCGTTTTCATCAGTAGAATCTCCTTTCAAATCAACGAGCCAGACCATTAAATCCTCCAAGACAGAAGTATTGAGTTCATAGTAGATAAAATTCTTCTCTTTTTCTTCTCGAATTAAATCTGCTTGCTTGAGGAGGCTTAAATGGTGGGAAATGGTCGCTCCTGCTACATCAAAGTGGCTAGCGATATCACCAGCAGATAATTTCCCCGCCTTTAGCAGTTCTAAGATACTTCTTCTTATCGGATTTGATAAAGCTTTGAATGTTTGCGCAAAATTCATTCTTTATCTCCACCAATCTATTTAGATATCTTTCTAAATAGATTGTACAACTCCGCTATCATTTTGTCAACTCTATTTAGAAAAAAGTCTAAATAGTTTCTGTTGTAAAAAATTATCAGACCTAAGACCTATTTTCAAAAAGAAAACCCTTCCTTAAGTTTTCTTTAAGCAAGTCGGGCTATAATAAAACCATCAAATGAAGACCTCCTAACTTTATTTGATAGAAAATCCTAAACTTTTTCATAATAATCTCCCTATAGAGGCCACCAAAACCGGTGGCCTTTTTTCTGGGAGTGAGACAGAACAATTTTTTAAAATTGTTCGTTGTCTCACCCCCGCACAGTTGATTAGGTATTCTTTGGAGCTATAAGAGCGAACAAAGATACCAATCAACCACTGCGTCATGTAACTATTACTAAACCTATTTCATCGCACCAAGCCTAATTAGGTACATTGATGCAGTTTGAGCGGAACGAAAACTACGATCCTTATTTTTTAGTGAGTCAAGTCCAATAGGGGCGTAGACGAACTTAGGTACGTTGATGCAGTTCGAACGACAGTGAGAACTACGATCCTTACGCGAAAAAAGCCTCTACAAAAATCTGGATCATCAGTCTAGACTTCTGTAGAGGCTTTTCATCTTTTATCTCTCTTCCATTACATATCTTTGTGGATGCGATAGGTATTATAAGCAGTAACTACATTAGCAACAGCGCTGACCCTTGAACTGCGTGCGATATCGGCTTTTAGGGCATTGGCTTCTTCTTGCAAATTCACTTGCGTTTCTTGGAATTGTTGCATTTCAAGCAGATTATATGCTTCTGGTAGGGTTGAAGCGCGCCCTTCTGCGATTAGGTTGTAGAGTCGAAAAAGGTCGTGGTAGTTATAAAATTTTTGTGGAAAACCTTGCAGCCCTTGTTGGTAGGCTGGTTGGCTGATTTCCTGGTTGTAGAGGGCCTGAGCATTGGCTAGAGCTTGCTTAGCTGGGGCTACAAACACAAAATATTTGAACGCAATGAGCCCACCCATCAAGCCAAGCATCAGTAGAAAGCCGTTCATGAGATGACTTTGTTCCAACAGAAAAATCGTGAAGGCGAAAAGAAGATTGAGGGCCATCGTTACAGTGATTGGTCCATTGAGTCTTTTCGCTGCTCGATTCAAGCGGTTTTGTTGCCGTTGGACTTCATCCCAAGCGACTGCAGCTGGTGCTGTTAGCACGCGCTTTTCATCTAATAGCTGTAAAATTTCTTGTGTCGTCATTGTAAATCTCCTTTTGTTATCAGTTTATCTTCTAGAATTGACCCTATTTTATCAAAAATCCTTTCCTAAAAAAGGGCCATGTAAACTATAGTTTCATTTTTCTTAAAAATAAGAAAAATTCTCGTATTTTGACTGAAAATTAAACTCAGAGTTTAATTTTATTTCTTTTTGAGCTATACTAGGGGAGTACAATAGAAAGGAAGTTTTTTATGTCCTCATCTTCTCCATTTGGTCCAACATTCCGTAAAATTCGTGAAGCACGCGGTCTTTCTCTCAAAGAAGTCGCTGCAGATATTGTCTCTCCTCAGTTCCTCAGCCAATTTGAGCGCTCTCAAAAAGGAGTAACCATCGAAACCTTCTCTCGCCTCTTGCTGTCTATGGGGGTGGATTGGGATACCTTTTTGTCCCATTATCCTGGCTTAACCATTCAAAATTTTAGTCCTATTTTGATGAAATACATTAATCAAGAAAATATGGATTTCTTAGCAATCATCGATCGGTTAAAACATGAGAAATCACCTGTAGCAGAGGAAAACAAAGAGCTCTGGCAACTCTATTTGCGCTCACTTGAAATCAATGTCAATAACGCGATGGGAAAAGAAATCCACCTGGAGGACGCGCCCGTCTCGATTCAACGAATCACTCAAGAAGTACCTTTTGCCTATCAAAATGAAATTGAGCAGGACTTCACCATTGCCCTTTTATCCGTCTTGCCTTATGAAGTAGTGGCTAAGATTCGAAAGGAGTCACTAGAACTGTTTGAAAGCAGTTATTCAGCCTACTCTGCCAATGCATTGGCCTCTTTGCTACTGAATTTGGCGAACTACTTGATTAAAAAAGAACTCTACCTAGAAGCTAAGAATTTCCTCCAGTCCATTAACCAGCTACGCAAGCGCAAGCCGATTTTGAACACCAGCATCTCTATGCAGTTGGAATTTATGCAGGTCTATGCCCTCCTTGGCTTAAACGACAAGGAAGGGGTCTACCGTGCCAAGCAGGTCATGAAAGCCCTTGAAGGCTTGATTGCACTTGAAAATTTCGGAACCCCCTTGGTTCAAATCAAAACCAAATTTATGCTCCGAGTCAATGAACTCAACCACACCGGCATTGATTTCTTCAGTGAATAAATCCCTCTCCGTCTTAAGACCTATTTTCAAAAAGAAAACCCTTCCTTAAGTTTTCTTTAAGCAAGTCGGGCTATAATAAAACCATCAAATGAAGACCTCCTAACTTTATTTGATAGAAAATCCTAAACTTTTTCATAATAATCTCCCTATAAGGGCCACCAAAACCGGTGGCCTTTTCTACGTACCTTAGTGAACGTTAGTGAGCTTAGGTACGTTGATGCAGTTCGAATGACAGTGAGAACTACGGTCCTTAGAAAAACGTACCAGTTCACTAACCGACCCATCTATTTTGATTCTATTTTCTATTTACCCCCAATCTATGTTATAATGAAGAGAAATTTTTGACAGAGAGGTCCTTATGAAGAAAACACATTCTCGTTTATTAATTCCAGGTATCATCATGCTTGGTATTATTTTGCGGACGCCCTTTACGACGCTACCGACCGTCTTATCTGATATTGCCGCAGGCTTGGGAGTAGATGTCAGCTCTTTGGGGCTGTTGACTAGTCTGCCTCTTCTGACTTTTGCGATTTTCTCTCCTTTTGCGATTCAATTTGCAAAAAGACTGGGAATCGAGCGTCTTTTCTTTCTCGTTTTGATCGTCCTTACTGTTGGGTCTGCCATTCGCACAATCAATCTTCCTTTTCTCTATTTAGGGACCATCTTGATTGGAGCTGGTATCGCCTTTCTCAATGTCCTGCTTCCAAGCTTGATCCAAGCAAACAAACCCAAGCAACTTGGCTTTTTGACCACTCTCTACATCACATCCATGGGGATGTCGACCGCTGTGGCTGCTTCTGTCGCCGTTCCGATCACCAAGGCCACTTCTTGGCAAGGCTTGGTAAATGTTTTGACCGTCCTGTGTGCAATCGCCTTAATCGTTTGGATTCCAAATCTCCGTTACAACCACCATTTGGAAAGGAATCAAGCTACTAAGTCTAATAGCAAGTGGTATACCAATAAATACGTCTGGGCCATCATGATTTATGGAGGTCTTCAATCACTCCTCTTTTACACCAGCATGACTTGGCTACCAACCATGGCCGTTCAAGCCGGGCTTTCTAAAGTAGAATCTGGCCTCCTTGCTTCTGTATTTACATTAATTAGCTTACCTTATTCTCTCACAGTGCCAAGCCTAACCACACGACTTTCAGATCAAAAACGCCATCTGATGCTCGTGATCTTGGTTGGAGCTGGTATTTTGGGAGTCGCTATGCTCTTAGTTCCGACCAGTAACTTCTTCTACTGGCTGATCATCAATGCCCTGATCGGAAGTTGTGTTAGTGCCCTCTTCCCTTACCTGATGGTTACTTTCTCCATGAAATCAACGACACCAGAAAAAACCGCTCAACTGTCTGGTCTGTCTCAGACCGGTGGCTACATCTTTGCAGCCTTGGGTCCCATCCTCTTTGGTTACAGCAAATCGCTCTTTCATTCATGGACACCTGCTGTCGTTTTATTATTGATATTAACCCTTATCATGGCATTTGCCCTCTATCAGGTAGAAAAAGTTGATAAAATCTTATAATCAGGCTCTGGCTGGAAGTTCGTCTTCCGGCCTTTTTTCTGCCTACAAAAAAAGAACTAGGAGCTCGTCCTAGTTCAACGTTTCTAGATTGAATGATGATTATCCGTTAAATGAGATATGCACGTGGTCATAGTGGTTTGCTGTATCTCCACCACGGTCAGGCATTTGGTTCCAAGTGTTAGCTGGTCCGTAAATGTTATTTACTGGCATGTAGAATTGTTGTTTCCAGATGACGTATGAAATACCTGCACGGTCCATATTGTCAATAGCATATTGTGCCACTTGATCTCCAAGTTGTGAACTGGTTGGTACCATTACGTCCACTGCAAGTCCTTTACCATGATCGTCTGGATCCCCTTCACGGTAACCACCAATGTTTGTGATACCGAATTTCGCAGCGATTTCTTGACGGAAAGCTTCTGCTTGTGGTTGAAGGTTTGGATCAGTTGGAATAGTAGTTCCACTTGCTGGAGTTGATGCTACTGGTTGCACTTCAGGTGCAGCAGCAGTTTCTACTGCAGCTGGTGTTGTTTCAGCAGGTGCTTCTTCCGCAGCTGGTGTTTCAGCAGGTGCTGCTGGGGCTGGAGCAGATTGAGGGGCAGCTGCTGCTTCTGGGTTTTGAGTTTCAACATTGGTAGCTGGAGCACCGTAGCTTGGTGTTTCTGGAACAGCTGGTTGTGCTGGTGTGTCTGTTGATGGTACGTTAACTACTGGAGCTTCCGCTGGGGCTTCTTCTGTGGCTGGAGCAACTGGAACCGCTTTGTTATCGTCATTGACTGGTTTTGACAAGTCGTTCACAGCGACGGTTTGGTTGTCAACTGTCACTTGGTTTGTTGTCAAATCAGCACTTGCAGTTGTAGCATCTGTCGCACCCGCTTGAGGAGTTTGGATTTCAACTGAAGTCACTTCTTTTTGATCGTTCACAGTTGTTTTCAAAACAGTACCTGGGTAGATCAAGTCCATGTTGCTGATGTTGTTCAAGTTTGCCAATACGTGAACATCGATTCCAAGTGCTTCTGCGATAGAACTCAATGTATCACCATACTTGATTGTATAGGTTTGTTGGTTGTCACCACTTTGTTGAATGTCGTGTTTGATTTCATCTACTGAGCGAGCCACCCAATCTTCAAGGGTTTCTGCTGTTGCTTTTGTGAATGGGATCACTGCAAGAGCTACTGTCGAAGCGATAAGGGCTTTCGTGTTAACTTTTAATTTCATCTTTTATCCTCTTTTTTCTTTGCTTTTGCTCAAGATTTTCTTGGGCAAATTGATTACTATTCTATCTTATCACAATTTAAAAATAATAAAAGGACTTTTTGGCTATTTAACAAAACTGTATTTTTCTTGTAACATTTCGTCTTTCTTGTCATAATGTTACAAACTAGTAACATAAAAATAGAGAGTTGAGAGAAGAGGGCGAGGGCACAAAAAACCTCATCTAGGAGCGGTCCCTTGATGAGGTTCTTGTCTTTTTTAAGTAATTGAGGCTGGCTGAAATGCTGTGTGAAAAACGCAAACTGTAATAGTACTAACTTCAAAGGCACAGTAGCTGATTGGATTTTTCTCTCGCTTTAAGAGCTCGGAAAAATCCTAATCAGCCTTGTGGGGGCAGGACAACGAAGCATTCTATACAACAGTGCTTCTGTCCCGCTCCCTATTTTCACTTTGCATTTTACGGGCTTTGTATCTTATGAATTGAACACGCCTACAACTCTTTGGAAAAAGATAAATCCAACTAGAAGCTGGCGCTTCGTCGCTGGATTTCCTATTTTCCTTTGAGTTGCTTAACGGCTTTGTATCTTATAATTGAACACGCCCTAAATGCTGTGTGAAAAAGATAAATTCTCTTGTGAGCATCGCTCACTGCAAGAATTTCCTATTTTCACCTTGCATTTTGCGGGCTTTGTATCTTATTTTACCTTCATGATTCTGACGAGGTTGGCGCGTTCGGCTTCTTCGAGTTTCATTTCGATATAATATATGGTCTCTTTGAGGTCTGGAATGGTCGCATATTCGAGTCCGTTCACTCGACGGCGAGTTTTCTCGATTTCATCTGCCATAAGTTGACAGCTTTTTTCGATTTCCGCTAATTTGAGCAAATCTGGAAGAAGAGCACCCATTTCTTGGATGGTGCTGTCCATTTGACTGTTGGAGGCGAGGTAGCTATAGACCACATCTCCTTCATCATCGCCGTACGGATTATCGATACGAGCATGGAGTTTGGGCACGCGCACACTCATGACATTTTCTTCCTCGATATCGAGTCTCACTTCTCGCGTGGGAACGGCGAAGATTTCTTCTACCATGAGGTCGCTCTCTAAGGACTTGGCCATCACAAAATCTTGCATGTTGTCCACCAATGCTGCCTCTACCCTTTGGCGCAAGCGGTCATTCTCACGCACTGCCTCAATAAAGCGGCGCATGAGCTCATCCCGCTTGTCCTTGAGCAACTTGTGTCCACGGGTTGCTGTCTTGAGACGTTCTTTGAGAATATTGAGCTCCATCCGAGTTGGTTTTACATTTAATCGTGCCATAGGCTAGTCCTCTTTGTTTGGCAGATACTTGTCAATCATCTCATCCTTGATCCGTTTAAGCTCTGTTCGTGGAAGGATGGATAAGAGTTCCCAACCGAGATCCAAACTTTCCTCAATCGTCCGGTTGGTGGTAAAGCCTTGGTTGATGTATTCTTGCTCAAAGCGATCGGTGAATTTGACATAGAGCTTGTCGGTATCGGACAAGGCAGACTCCCCAAGCACTACAGCCAATTCTTTGGCTTGTTTTCCTTGGGCATAGGCCGCAAAGAGCTGGTTCATGGTCGCCGCATGATCTTCCCGAGTCTTGCCTTCACCAGAGCCCTTGTCCTTCAAACGAGAAAGGGATGGAAGAACATTGATTGGTGGGCGGTAGCCACTGTTGTAGAGATCACGAGACAAAATAATTTGTCCTTCTGTGATGTAGCCTGTCAAGTCAGGGATGGGGTGGGTGATGTCATCTTCTGGCATAGAGAGGATTGGAATCTGAGTCACAGATCCTTTCTTTCCAACCAAACGTCCTGCACGTTCGTAGAGGGTTGAGAGGTTAGTATAAAGGTAACCTGGATAACCCCGACGTCCTGGAACCTCCCGGCGAGCAGCGGAGACTTCCCGAAGGGCTTCACAGTAGTTGGTCATGTCGGTCATAATAACCAAGACGTGCATGTCTTTTTCATAGGCCAAATATTCTGCTGCGGTCAAGGCGATCCGAGGAGTGGCAATCCGTTCGATAGCTGGATCGTTAGCTAGGTTGATGAAGAGGACAGAGCGATCAATCGCCCCTGTTTCCCGCAGGTCGTTCATAAAGAACTCGGCTTCTTCAAAGGTAATCCCCATGGCCGCAAAGACCACGGCGAAGTTTTCTTCAGAATTAAGAACCGTCGCCTGACGAGCAATCTGAGCCGCCAACTCCTTGTGAGGAAGACCAGAACCTGAGAATACTGGGAGTTTTTGGCCCCGAACCAAGGTGTTCAAGTGGTCAATGGCCGAGATCCCTGTCTGGATAAATTCATCTGGATAGTCCCGCGAAACAGGGTTGATGGCTTGCCCATCAATGTCCAAGTACTTCTCTGGGATAATCTCTGGACCACCGTCGATGGGTTTGCCCATCCCGTTAAAGATGCGGCCCACCATGTCTTCAGACACAGGGAGTTCTAGGGGACGTCCGGTAAAGCGAACCTTGGCTTTTTCCAAGTTGATCCCGCTAGATCCTTCAAAGAGCTGGACCATGGCCTTGTCTTCTTGGACTTCGAGGACTTGTCCCTGACGGGTTGTTCCATCATGGAGCTTGATTTCTACCAGTTCATTGTAGTGAACCCCTTGGACCTGATCGACAATCATCAAGGGGCCAACAACTTCGCTGACAGTACGGTATTCTTTAATCACGCTCATTGTCTACTCCTCCTTTTGCGACGATTTGGTGTAGGGTTTCTACGATTTCTTCTTTCAGGGCTTGAATGGTTGCCAACTGATCCTCATGGATGAACTTGCTCCGAGCAATGCGGTCTCGAAGAGTTACGGTTCCTTCCATAATTTCTGTGAAGTAAGCCCCTAATTCTAGTGCTTTTTGACTTTCTTGGTCAAAGGTCAAGATATTGGTCAACAAGGCAACTTGCTTGCTGAAAGAGGTATAGGTATCGACCTCATCAAAGGCATTTTGTTGCAGGTAGTCTTCGCGGATCATCTTGGCCGCATTCATGGTCAAGCGGTCTTTTTCAGACAAGGAATCTAGACCAACCAAGCGGACGATTTCTTGCAATTCACTTTCCTTTTGAAGCAAATTCATAGCGCGGGTCACTTTTTCAGACCAGCTGATTTGCTCATGCTGATCGATATATTGGCCCACCTCATCTTGGTAAAGGGAATAAGAACTCAACCAGTTGATGGCTGGGAAGTGGCGGCGTTGCGCCAACTGAGCATCTAATCCCCAAAAGACCTTGACAATTCGCAAGGTATTTTGCGTTACGGGCTCTGAAATATCTCCACCTGGAGGGGAAACGGCACCGATAGCGGTAATAGAGCCTTCGCGTGCAGTGGTTCCCAGTGTCTTGACCCGACCTGCCCGCTCGTAATATTCAGCAATCCGGCTACCAAGATAGGCTGGATAACCTTCATCTCCGGGCATTTCTTCTAGACGACCAGACATTTCACGGAGAGCTTCGGCCCAACGCGAAGTCGAATCGGCCATGATGGCAACGGAATAGCCCATATCACGGAAGTATTCGGCAATGGTGATCCCTGTGTAGATAGATGCTTCCCGCGCTGCTACTGGCATGTTCGAAGTGTTGGCGATCAGAACGGTCCGTTGCATAATGGATTGACCAGTCGTTGGATCGATCAATTCTGGAAACTCATTCAGAACGTCTGTCATTTCATTTCCACGTTCTCCACAACCAACGTAAATTACGATGTCCACATTGGCAAACTTGGCCACCTGGTGTTGCACGACCGTTTTTCCAGCTCCGAAAGGGCCGGGTACAGCTGCAGCTCCACCTTTTGTCACAGGAAAGAAGGTGTCAATGACCCGTTGACCAGTGACCAAAGGCTCTACTGGGATCAATTTTTGTGCAAAGGGACGGCCTCGACGAACTGGCCATTTTTGCATCAAAGTACCAGTAAAGAGGCTACCATCAGCCTGTTCGATCTCATAAACCGGTTCTTCCACTGTGTAAGAACCTGCTACGATCTTGGTCACACGTCCACTGACACCAAAGGGTACCATGATGCGGTGTTCCACCATATTGGTCTCTTGAACGGTACCGACGATGTCTCCAGCGACTACCTCAGTTCCTTCTGTCACACTTGGTTCGAAGGCCCATTTGGTGTCACGGTCTAGATTTGGAACTTGCACCCCGCGAACGAGGAAGTCACTGGCAGTGACTTCTTGGAAGCGTTCCAAGGGGCGTTGGATCCCGTCAAACATCTGGGAAATCAAACCTGGTCCCAACTCGACAGAAAGGGGAGCTCCAGTTGTGACCACCGGTTCTCCTGGTCCGACTCCAGATGTTTCTTCATATACTTGGATAGACGCCTCATCCCGACGCATCTCAATAATTTCGCCAATCAAACCAAGATCGCCGACCCGGCAAATATCTTGGATATTGGCCTCCTGCATCCCTGATGCGACCACCAAGGGACCGGAAACTTTGATAATTTTTCCTTGAGTCATGTATTCCTCCTGGGAATCCTTTGTTTCTTTGTATTACTTTTGCGCCATATCGGCTAGAGATTGCTTTTGTTGGCCATTTTCATCGAAATTACTTGGATCCAACCAAGCTTCGAAGCGCTCTTTGATAGTTGGCCATTCTTGGTCAATGATGGACAGCCAGTCTGTATCACGAGTCCGACCTTTATAAACAACAGCCTGGCGGAAACAGCCTTCATAGGTGAATCCCAAGCGCTCAGCTGCTTTTCGCGAAGCTTGGTTTAAGGCATCACATTTCCACTCATAGCGTCTGTAGCCTAAATCCTCAAACACATAGCGCGCCAAGAGATACTGGGCTTCTGTAGCCATGCGTGTCTTTTTTAGCGCTGGTGAGTAGGTCACTGCTCCGACTTCAATCACCCGGTTGGCTTGATCGATCCGCATGAGAGAAAAGGTCCCTAAGGCCTTGCCGGAATCTTTGTCTACAATCGCATAGTAAAAGCGACCTTGGGCTGTCATGAGATCATCTAATAAGCGGTCCCACTCAGCTTCATTGTGGGCAGGACCTTTAAACAGAAAGGTCCACATATCTGCTGGAGAGGCTGGCCCATAGACCTGATAAAGATCCGCACCGTGCTTTTCTTTTGACAGGCGCTCGATCACGGTATAGCGGCCCTCAATCCGCTCGATAGCTGGTAGACGTCCCGGTGTAAAATTGGGCAGTGCATCGCCAATGGCTTGGCCAAATTCATTTGTTCTCATAAAATATCCTGTCCTACTGCTTTTTCAACATTATCACGAATGCGTTGCCGTCCTAGCCCTGTCGTTCCTCGATGGGTCGGGATAAGGATCAGAGCCGGTGTCAGCTGCTGGTCATAATAAGCCACTGTTTCTGGAATAGCCTGAGCTATATCCTCTGTCAGGTAAATAATCCCGAAGTTTTCTCGGCTGAGTTTGCGCAAGGTATTGACCGCTTCTTGTGGCTCTGCGACCGGATAGGTTTGAAAGCCAATCAGGCGAAAAGGAAGGATGGCGTCCCGATTGCCCACAACCGCGATCTTATAGGTCTGTTTGTCCATAAATCGGTCTCATCCTTTCTTTGATGTCTGCTAGTGGAAAACCATTGTCCAAACCAGAGAGGACCAAACGAAGGTTAGTCACCTCTAGCTCTTTTCCGTAAAGATAGCGGACAAGGGGTAGCGGTCCATCGACTTCAAAACGGCCAGCGTCTAGAAGACTGAATTTCACCAAACTTTCTAGATATTCCAACTCCACGGTCTTTAGTTGACCGGTGTGCATCTTTTCTTCGTAAGTGTCTAAGGCTAGATCATAGTCCAGAGGATTGACTTGATAAAACCAGGTCAACCACTGACCAGATTCTAGCAGGTCGATCACCTGATGGGCACTGAGGCTTCCTTCATCCGAGAGCAATTGGTGCATGAAACTATGCGGTTTGTGCTGATCCAAGGCCCGTTTGACCGTAATGGCATTGTAAAAGTCGATGGTCACATCCACTAACTGCTTGAGAATTGGATGATCTAAGCTTTCTCCTAGAATTTTCAGGTGTTTAAAATAAGCTAGATCCATACCGATTTCAAGCACCCGCAGGTCTTGATAGTCTTGGTATTCTTGCCAGGTAGCAGCCACTTCTTCAGCCATAAAATTCGGACAATGTTCTGCAGAAAAGGTCGCCACCAAATGCTCAAGCACATCGAGAGAATAAGGACCGATGGGGATCAATAAGTGTCTCAATGTGCGCTCTGTCGCCTTGTGTTTCAAATAAACCTTGAGGTTATGATAGGTATATTTCAAGGTAAAAAGGCTGACCAAATCTGACTGAGGTGTTGCCTCAAAGGCCCATTGGTATTCTGCCAACAAGGCTGCCATCAAACGGCTCTCGATTGCTTCTGGATCCTTGATCTCTTGACCATCTAACGCATAGGGGGTTCCTTGCAGCAAGACTTCTCTACTTTCGCTAGAGTCACTTGCAAGCAACTGCTCAAACTGACTGGGACTGAGAAAATTGGCCTCACGTACACTGATTCCGGTATTGACTTGAGAATAGGTCCGTTCGCTCATCGTATCCTCCTAGTTTGCTTCATCAGTGAAAATGCTGGCTGCCATCTGGTAGCTTTCTTGCTCCCAAATGGAATCCACCAAATCACGGTAGAGATAGTTGTCATCGATCTTTCCAACCGACAAGACAAAGCCTGCTTGAGCTGGAATCGTCGCTTCTGAGACCGTCAAGTCCTGGTGAGCCTGACGCAAGTGTTCCAGATCAGCTGGTCCAAATTTTGCAGCACTCACTGCTCCAAAGGTCAAAGTTACCGCTTGTCCTTGATAGTGATCTAAGACAGCTTCTACAAATTGCACTTCCTTTTCAAGGGGCCATGCTGCCATCGCTTTATATGCCTCTGCAAAGAGATCCTTTAAGACCCGTTGCTTAGTCACCAGGGTTGATTGGCGTTTTTTATTTTCGATTTGTTGGGTTTCACGTTGCAATTGACGTTGAATCCGCTTGAGCTGCTCGGAGCGTTGATTGAGTTTATCTTGGACCAACCGCTCTTCTTGCGCAGTCTCTTCTTTTAGGATGGTTTCCTTGGCCTCTTCTAAGAGTTTACACCCTTTTTCGTGGGCTTGGGCCAAGATCGAATCCTTTAATTGGGTATGTTCATCCATGTCGTTTTTCTCCTATTGGCATGCGTCTTGTGTTTTTCGTCTCTAGACGAATCCATCAAAGCTAGTTCTTAGCCGCCGACGCGTAGGGTCAATAGGAAGGACACAACGAAGGCCAAGATGGCATAGGTTTCAACCATGGCCGCAAGGATAACCCCTTTCATCATGTCTTCAGGACGTTTTGCCAAGATTTGCATCCCTGCTGTCGCAACATTTCCTTGGTGTTTTGCCGAGAAATAACCAACGATCGCAACTGGAAGAGCTGTAAAGAAGTAAGCGACTCCTGTTTCAAGTGGCATATCTGGCTTAATTTGCAACCAGATCAAGATCCCGATAACGAAACCATACAAACCTTGTGTACCTGGCAACAATTGCAGAATCAAGGCTTGGGCGAATTTTTCGGGTTGTTCTTTCAAGAGCGCTGCTGCTGCTTGACCCGTTTTACCAACCCCAAGGGCAGATCCCATCCCGCTGAGAGCGACGGCGATCGCGACACCAAATGCTGCAAAGAAGGCGCCCCCATGGGCTGAAAAATATGATGCTAAAGATTCCATGATATACTCCTATTTTTTTAAAAGATAATACTTATTTTTTTGTTTTAATATAGCGTTCAGAAGGTTTGAGAGGACGAAATGGCTTGCCTCCTCCTTCGTAGAACTTACCGAAGAACTCCACAAAAATCAAACGAGCCCCATGCACGTACCCTGACAAGAAGGACAGGAACATATTAATGGCATGAAGGACGATAAAGAGCAGAAGCCCTACCGTAAACCGTCCAAGCGGTGGAAAGAGATTGACAATAAGGTTAAAGGCTGAACCGATACTAGCTCCAGACAAGCCCAAGGCCATCAAACGAGTGAAGCTGACCAAGTCTCCGACATAGCCACTAACATTGTAAAGGTTAAAGAGACCAGACGCTAAACCGGATAGCTTCTTGGTACTGACGATGGAAACAATCAAGATCCCTATCGCATTCAAAATAGCTAGCCACTTGCCAATTGGCACCAGAAGCGCCATCCCAGGCAAGATATTGCCCACCGCTAGCAGCATTAAGCCAAGCAGGATCAAAACCCAGGCAAAGCCTGAATTGTATGCTTCGGTGTAGTCTTTGAGGCGGACATTTTTCATGCCTCCTAGGAAGAGGCCCACTAAGACGGTGACAAAACCAAAGACCACTGAGAGGATCAGGATGGTCATGGCGTTGCTGGTCGTACTGATCAGGGCAAAAGGCATCTCAAATCCAAAGAAAGAGCCATAGACCACACCCCAAAGGGCAACGGAGATTCCGAGGAGACTGAAGAATCGAAGATTCTTTGCCGTACCAGGCTTGAGCTTGAAGGCTTTAAGAGCAAAGCCTGTCGCCAGTGTTAGCAAGAGTCCATAACCGATATCTGCGACCATCATGCCAAAGAAAACAAAGTAGAAGAGAGACACGATCGGAGTCGGATCTTTCTCGTAATACTTAGGCAAGGCATACATCTCTGTAACTAATTCAAAGGGCTCTACCAAGGCACTATTTCGCAACTGGATCGGCACGTCATTCCAATCTTTTTCCGTTACATCGCGCGTTTCTAGTAGGACCCGAGAACCGAAACCTTGCCGCAAGAAATCTCGTAATGAGGCCACTTGGGCTGTTTCGATCCAACCCTCTAAGGCTACCAAACTTTGCGTGCTGGCAAGAAGCGATTTGGCCTCCTCACGAGCTCCCAAGCTCAACAAGTAATCCAGCTGATACTTGAGCTGATCCAACTCCTTATGGGAGTTTTGCAACTCTGCTAGGGTTGCTATAACGACAGCTTCTTGCTCTTTGATTTCCCCTTCTAGGCGATCTAAGTAGGCAGCTGGAAGTTGCTCTTCTTCATAGTCCAATTCTTTGAAGCCATGCTCTTCTAAGAGCTCTTGAACAGCCGTACGGTCTTCCGAGCGATACAGGATTACATAGCCGTGTTCCGTCTCAGACGTAAAGACTTCTTCTAGTTCCAGCTCAGGATGAGCTTTTAAGGAAGAACGAACAGCGTCTGTATCGCTATTAGGAATGGTCCCGATCAAGCCATGCACATAGTGAAAGGTAGCAAGGGAGGCTGGTGTCACCTCTAAGGCTCGCCATTTTTCTAAGTGCTCGATCTCTCCCTTTGCATCTGCAATCTTCTGGCGAGCCTTGTCTAACACGCGCAATTGGCGTTTCAACTTGGTCAATAAAAGATCCTCATCTCGAATCATCCCGTGGGCCTGCAGATCATTAAAAGACAAACTTAAGGGTTCTTCCTTGAGAGCTTGCATGGCCTTTTTCTCAGGCATGTAAGCTTCTAGAGTTTGAATCATTTTTTCAACTTGTTCTTGGCGTTTTTGCAACTCTACCAAGGCTTGACGATTGTCTTCTGTCAAGGGTTGAGACAAGGCAGACACCTCAAAGGCTGCCTGCCACTCTTCGTTTTCACTCAGATCATAAATCTGAACGTTTGCTTGGGCTTGCAAGGCTAGTAGTAGTCTGTCCAAGTCATCTTTGGGCAAGATAAGGGACAGTTTTTGCATCTGACTAATGGCCATAGCTTGCTACCACCTTTTCTACAATGGCTTCGACTAAACCGGCTCTCTTGTCGGTCATCGCTTGCTGCACCTTGGCGTCATTTCTCGCGACCGTTTCGTCTAGGTCTTTGGCTAAAGCGACGAGTTTTTCTTGGGCGCTGGTTTCAGCCTCTGCGACCAATTGCTTGGTTTCCTCATCGTAATGCTGCGCCACTGTTGCAAGGCGATCGCGTGAATCCGTCCGGACTTGCTCGACCTGATCTTCATAAGTAGCGATCACTCCTTGAGCAGCCTGTTCGATCTCTTGCATCATTTCGAGTGTTGCATTCGACATCGTCACACCTCCTTATTCAACTATCATTCTTTAAACAACAGTGTAATTACCTTAGATTATACCATATTTTACATAGTTTTGTTCGGGAAATTAGGGATCGATCGCTCCTAAAACGACCGTTTTTTAAGACAAGTTTTTCCCCTGATCCATTAAAAATTTGGCTACTGCTCCCAATCTTCCTGCTTCATTTCCTAATGTAGCCGTTACAATTTCTCGCGGTAAGAATCGTTGGTCCTGAACTGCATGATACAATTCGTTTTGCAATAGGGGCAGCAAAACATCTGAGCGAGCAAAGATGCCACCTCCTAAAATCATTTTCTCTGGATTTAAGACATAAGAAAGAGTGACCAATCCTTGTGCCAGATGATGAACGTATGTTTCTAAGACTCTCAAAGCAACTGGATCACCCTTATCCACCGACTCAAAAAAAGTTTTACCGGTTTGATGGTGTAAGCCAGTTGCTTCCTCATACATCTGAACAAGTGCTGACGCAGACGCTAAGGATTGCCAATCAGCATTCCCAATCGGTAAATATCCGATTTCGCCTGCTGTGAAATTATGCCCGGACAAGATTTGTTCATTGGTGAAAATACCACCACCGATACCGGTCCCAACCGTAATCATAACAGTAGAATGGCTATTTCTGGCTACACCTTTCCACATTTCTCCTAACAAGGCGCAATTGACATCATTTTCTACTGTGACGGGAATGGAAAATCGTTTCTGAATCTCGCTGGAAAAATCAGTCCCACTGTAAGAAGGAATGGTATAACCTGCATATACGATTTTCCCTGATTGGCTGTCGACCACACCTGCTGTCGAAATCGCAACCCCGTCTAAATCAAGACTAGATTGATAGCTGGCAATAAGGTCGCAAATTTGCTCCAGTATCTCATTGGTTTGGTTCTCATGGCATATCTTGGTACTCTGTTCCGAAAAATGTCCCAAAGCGGTGCCATCTTCGTCGTATACATCCGCTTTAATAGATGTACCTCCAATGTCGATTCCTAAAATATTCATTGTTCATCCTCCTTCTTATGCATATTGAGGGCCGAAAGTGTGTTGGTAAAGATATGGTTTCTTTTTTCTCTATCCAAATCCACATAATAGGCATAAAAAATATCCACTACGACTAAGACTGGAAATTGTGGAGAGATCAGCGTACCTTGAGGCAAACTTTCCTTTACGGCCACAGATACTAGCTCCTCACACCGCTCTTTTAAAAACGCACTTGTTTTAGATGTTATCAAGACCGTCCTAGAGCCTCTGTGTTTCGCCTGATATACAGCATCTAGAATTTCTTTGGTCTCACCTGATAATGAAATCCCGATCACCAGGCATTCATCATCCAGCATGACCTCATTGACTCGGATCATGTGGTCATCTGTAATCGCCTTACAAATCATTCCCAACCTCATGAAACGAAATTCCATTTCACGCGCCACAAGGCCGGAACTCCCCATCCCGTATATATAGACCCGTTTTGCGCTGTCTAACATCCGACTGACACGCAAGAACTGTTCTTCATCAATCAAGGAAAATGTCTTATTCAGCAACTCTCCATAATCAGATAAGACGCTTTTTGTAATATGGTGACTAAGGTTTTGAATATCCTGATTGGAGCCTTCAAATTCATAGACAAATTGCCGGTAGCCTGTAAACCCACACTTTTTAGCAAATCTTGTCAAAGAAGAGAGGGAAACATACAATCGTTTCGCTACTGATTGTGCAGACAAGTCGTCTTGCATAACCTGATCAGATAAAAAATAGTCGGCTATTTTCTTCTCTAAATCCGTTAAGCTTTCATAGACCGACTCAATAATAGGTTGTATACTTTTTTCTAATGTAACCATTTCTCCTCCACTCTGGCAAGATCTTCTAAAAACGGGGAAAGAGGCTGGGAATAGTCTCCAACCTCCACTAACAATTCATGGGAACATCCGTCCTCTGAAAGGCTCTATCGAGCCATTTAGACCACTCAATGAGAGAAATCAGTGGCCAGATGACAAGAACCCTTCCCTCAAAAATTGTTCTATTTCTCCCGCTTGGAATGAAAAGAATGAACCACGCAGGCTATAAGCGCACTTTAAAAACGACCTTGCGAATACCTTGTGCCTGATCCACTTTCAAACCTGTCTTGTGCGCATCATTTGGATCTAATAACAAAATGCTACCAGGGGTAAAATGAATATCAAACAGGGAAGAACCAGACATTTGTTGCCAATCCTCTTCTTTCACGTAATCTTCCACCTTCATATTAGACAAAAAATTATATGAGATGCGTTCTTTTCCTTCAAATAGGACATGAACGTCATAGTAAGCTCGGTGGCTTTCCCACACACGGTGCTCTTCATCCGTTGTTTCCATTTCAATCACATTGTAAAAGAAATCATCAGAGACTGTATGCGTCCCCTTTTCCTCTTGACTGACATCATGTGTTTTTAAATAGTCTACCACTTTCTTGAGTGCAGGGTGTTGAATGTCTCGTGCAATCGCTGCATCTTTATACTGTACTAATTCCATATTGGAACTCCTTTCCAAATTCTACCTAGGCTTCTGATGGCTCTTGCCTATTGAAGATAGAGACCTGTTTTCCTATCTTCAATAGCTGATATACCACTTTATTGACGTTTTGCCCAGCTACTATCCGCATGGATTTCAGGAATATCATAGATCGTGGTATATTTAGGAGCTGCGCTACCTTTTTGAGTCAATAGTGAAACAACATATCCAGATACTAATGATACAAAAATTGAAATGAACGAATAAGCCCAATAGTTTACTGCTGTTGCAGGAAGCACGTATTTAATTACAATCATCACGATACTAGAAACAACCAAGGCAGTATAGGCACCATACTTGTTGGCTTTTTTAGAAGCGAATCCAAGAACAAAGATACCGCCTAAGATTCCTAATACCAATCCCATAAAGCTATTAAACCATTCATAGGCTGATTTGATATCTGAATGAGCCATCACGATCGACACAACAATTGAGAAAATACCTACTCCCAAGGAAATATAACGTGCAATTTTCGTACGTGTAGCGTCCGTCATATCTTTAGAGATAACATCTTGAATATCCAAGGTCCAGGAAGTCGCTACAGAATTCAAACCTGTAGATAAGGTTGATTGAGCTGCAGCATAAATGGCTGCTAAGATAATTCCTGTAATCCCAACAGGCAATTGATAAGCAATGAAATAAGTGAAGATTTGGTCCTGAGGAATATCACTACCAAAAGCTCCTGGATTTTGAACCTTGTAATAAACGTAAAGACCTGTACCAATCAAATAAAATACGGTGGCTGTTCCAAGGGAAAGTACACCATTGGTAAACATCATTTTATTCAATTTTTTAATATTTTGAGTGGTCGTAAATCGTTGGACTAAGTCTTGAGAAGACGCATAAGAAGACAAGATGGTTAAACCAGATCCCATGAGAATCAAGAATACAGATCCGGACAACAAATTCGGGTCAAATAATTTCTCAGTTGGGGCAATGAATTTACCATGAGCTAATTCATGGAAGATCGAGCCAAATCCGCCATGCAAATTGCCAACCAATACAACCAATGAGATGATGACGCCAACGATCAAAACCGCACCCTGAATAAAATCAGTCCACAATACAGACTTGATTCCTCCAGTGTAGGAGTAAATGATCGCCACAATTCCCATCAGGATAATCAAGATGTTGACATCAATGCCTGTTAAAATCGCTAAGCTAGCGGAAGGCAAGTACATGATAATGGACATCCGTCCAATTTGGTAGATGATAAATAGCAAGGCTGAAATGACACGAAGAGGTCGAGAATCAAATCTTCGTTCTAGATAATCATAGGCGGTATCAATGTCCATTCTTGCAAAGATAGGCAAGATATACTTAATAGACAACGGCACTGCAATGATTAGCCCTAATTGAGCAAACCATAAAATCCAAGTCCCAGCATAAGAATTTCCCGGTAATCCCATGAAAGAGATCGGGCTTAGCATGGTCGCAAAAATAGACACCGAGGTAACGTACCAAGGGACGGTACCATCTCCTTTGAAGAACTCTTTTCCTTGCATTTCCTTTTTGGAAAATAGAAGTCCTGCAATCAATACTGCCAATAAATAGACAATCAAAACAATTAAATCAATTGTTGTAAAACCAGAATTTCCCATATTACTTTCTCCATCCAACAAGTACTTCAGAAGGCCAGGTAACAGTCCAACCTCTAAAACGATACTTGAAAAAAACCGGATTGACACAGGGGTCAATCGCTCAAAGCACTACTTTTTAGGAGCAGGAAGATTGAAAAGATTTGGGAAACCTCTTCAACCCGTCCACACATTGGAATCGTTCCCGCTCCTATGAAGCTCTAAACACTGATTACAAGAAGCGTTCTCTTGCCTTATTGATTAAGTCAGCTGCTTCTTTTGCAATTGCCAGATCTTCTTCATGCAAGGGTTCAAGTGGTGCTCTTACAGAACCAAGATCTAATTTTTCATTTAGACGGAGAATTTCTTTGATCACTGCATAAAGATTTGCTTGACCACTGACCATCTTATAAATGACATCATTGATCGCATATTGCAATTCTTTAGCTGTTTCAAAATCGGATTCTTTGATCAATTCATTCAATTTCAAGAACAAATCAGGCATCACCCCGTAAGTACCACCAATTCCAGCTTTTGCGCCAATAACGCGACCACTAATGAACTGTTCATCTGGTCCATTAAAGACAATATGGTCATCTCCTCCATCAGCTACAAACATTTGAATATCTTGTGTTGGCATGGATGAATTTTTAACCCCGATCACCCGTGGATTCTTGCGCATTTCAGCATAAAGATCGCGCGTGAGGGTGGTACCAGACAGTTGCGGAATATTATAAATAATAAAATCTGTATTTGGTGCAGCCTTGCTCATGTCATTCCAATAGCGAGCAATCGAATAGGCAGGAAGACGGAAGTAAATAGGTGGGATCGCTGCAATAGCATCTACTCCCAAGCTTTCAGCATGCTTAGCAAGTTCAACGCTATCTTTGGTATTGTTACATGCGACATGGGCAATAACGGTTAGTTTTCCTTTCGCAACCGCCATCACATTCTCTAAAATCAGCTTACGATCTTCCACGCTAAGATAAATACATTCTCCAGAAGAACCGTTGACATAGACCCCTTGCACCCCTTTGTCAATATGGTATTGCGTCAAGGCACGGACTCTTTCTGGACTCACTTCGCCATTTTCATCATAGCAAGCATAAAACGCTGGAATAACACCTTCATATTTTTTCAAATTTGCATTTGTCATTTGGAGACCTCTTTCTTTATTTTGTTGCTTCCACAAATTTTTTTGTAATCAGTTGCGGACGTGTAATAGCAGATCCTACGACAACACTATAGGCACCTAGTTCCAAGACCCTACGGACTTTATCAGGGGTATCGATGTTGCCTTCTGCAATTAATGGATGAGATAGCTTACTCAGGGCCTTGCGAATAATTTCAAAGTCATTGGATTCGATTTTATCGCCCTGACTTTGCTTGGTGTAGCCTACCAAGGTCGTTCCAATAAAATCAAAGCCTAATTGGTCAGCCGTCAGCATTTCATCAATAGTAGAACAATCTGCCATCCACAATTGATCCGGATATTTTTCCTTTACTTTTTGGAAAAATTCTTTCAAGCTTTCGCCATTTGGTCGTGTAGAAGTTGTGGCATCTATCGCAATGATATTCGGACGAACTGTCATGAGTTCATCTACCTCTTTCATAGTTGCCGTGATATAAACATCTGCACCTTGGTAATCTCGTTTGATGATCCCAATGATCGGTAAATCTACCGCTTTTTGAATCGCTGCAATATCAACAACCGAATTGGCACGAATTCCAGATGCTCCTCCTTCCTTGGCAGCCACTGCCATACGAGCCATAATAAAATCACTATGCAATGGTTCGTCTGGTAGAGCTTGACACGATACAATCAGCTTATGCCGTAACTCTTCCATGATTTAATCACCTGCTTCTTTTTTGAATTGTAAGCTCTTACACCATTAATCATAATACTTTAAATATGTATTTTCAATACTTTTGCTATACTTAGAAAGTACTTTCAAAAAAATCTTAAATTTCCTATATTTTTATTGTATACCTATTTGATTTCATATACAAATATTTTCCGTTAATTTTTACAAGTTCTTTATTATCAACTACTGAGAGAAGCTTATCTCCCACCATTCATTTACTTCCTTATTTATTTCTTATAACTGCTATTTAACCTATCCACTTTTTGGCCTTCTCATTCTGAAAGTAAATTTACTCTTGGGACTACTTTTAGATTCATTCATTTTCCCTTTAAATCCTGTTACTAGTTTCAAAAGTTTTTACTTGCTTTTGCTTGAATAAACTGGTCTCCCCATGTTATAATGTGTAATATATTATAGGAGTATCCTGTTATTTCATTTCGCGAGAAAGGAGGACTGCTGTGAAACAAGATCAAGATTTACGCATGATTATCGCTAGCCATGAAACGGAATTGACAGATATGGAACGCGACATTGCCCACTATTTCCTATCATCTGAAGCACGACAGCATTCCCTATCTTCGTCTCGCGTGACCAAATTGCTACATGTCTCAAAAGCTGCTTTGACCCGTTTTTCCCAAAAATGCGGGTTTACTGGCTATCGGGAATTTGTCTACCATTTTAACGAAGAAGCGAAAAATCAACAGCAAGAAGATGAGCATGATGAACTCACTCTCAGCGTCTTGCAACGCTACCACCATGTCAGTAACGTTACTGAAAACTTCGTAAAAGACCCCCAATTGGAGCATGTGGCAGACTTAATCGATCAAGCAAATCGGGTTTATTACTTAGGGATCGGAAGTTCCAGCTTGGTAGCTCGGGAGATGAAATTACGCCTCATGCGACTCGGTGTGGAAGGGGAAGTCGTGACCGATCAGGACGGATCTACCTGGACCACCAGTATTCTCGATTCCTCCTGCTTAGTCCTTGGATTTTCCTTATCGGGTAAGACAAACGCTATTACAGATAGTTTGGTGAAAGCCAAGGAAAACGGTGCAAAAACTGTCCTTGTAACAGCTAACCCTGCTTGTGTCCACCATGATTTTACTGAAGTAGTGCCTGCTGCTCCTCTTCCTAGCAATACCTATATTGATCGCATCTCAGCGGTCCTTCCTTTACTGATTGTGGTCGACCTTATTTACGCCCATTTCCTCAGTAAAAATCGAGATGAAAAAGAGACGGTGTTTAATCGCTATTGGGAAAACAAAAAGCTTTCTAATCAACGTTCCCGAAAATTTTAATATGGTCTCCCTATTTAAAAAACCAAGAAGGATGAGTTTTATCTCATCCTTCTTGGTTTTTCGTCTCTATAATATTTGTAGTGGGTAAATCCCCTATGGATATTATGGACCCTGTTTTTGTGTAGAAAAAAAGTCCCATAAGATCTATAATGAAAAGCGACAAAACAACTCATTAGAAATAATCATATGGAACATTTACATTTTATCACAAAACTGCTTGATATCAAAGACCCAAACATCAAGATTGTAGATATCATCAATATGGCTACACACAAGGAAATCATTGCTAAACTGGATTACGAGGCCCCATCTTGCCCTGATTGTGGAAATCAAATGAAGAAATATGATTTTCAAAAACCGTCGAAAATTCCTTACCTCGAAACGACTGGTATGCCTACCAGAATTCTTCTTAAAAAGCGTCGTTTTAAGTGCTATCATTGCTCGAAAATGGCAGTCGCTGAGACTTCCTTAGTCAAGAAAAATCATCAAATCCCTCGTATTATCCACCAAAAGATTGCTCAAAAGTTGATTGAAAAGACTTCTATGACTGATATTGCCCATCAGCTATCCATTTCAACTTCAACTGTCATTCGTAAGCTCAATGACTTTCACTTTAAGCATAATTTTTCTCGTCTTCCAGAGATTATGTCTTGGGACGAGTACGCCTTTACCAAGGGAAAGATGAGTTTCATAGCGCAAGATTTTGACAATCTCAACATCATCACTGTTCTTGAAGGAAGAACACAAGCAGTCATCCGAAATCACTTTCTTAAATATGATAGAGCGGTCCGATGTCGAGTGAAAATCATTACTATGGATATGTTTAGCCCTTACTATGACTTAGCTAAACAGCTTCGCTTTCGAATTTCTAGGCTCAGGCTGAAACAGTCCACTGGACTGTTTCACTTCCAAATGCAAAAATTGTACTTGATCGCTTTCACATTGTACAACATCTGAGCCGTGCTATGAGCCGTATTCGTGTCCAAATCATGAATCAATTTGATCGAAAATCTCATGAATACAAGGCTATTAAATGTTACTGGAAGCTCATTCAACAGGATAGTCGTAAACTCAGCGATAAACGTTTTTATCGCCCCACTTTTCGTATGCACTTGACAAATAAAGAGATTCTGGACAAGCTTTTAAGCTATTCCGAAGACTTAAAATCTCACTATGAACTCTATCAACTATTGCTTTTTCACTTTCAGAATAAAGAGCCCGAGAAATTTTTCGGACTCATTGAGGACAATCTAAAACAGGTTCATACTCTTTTTCAGACTGTCTTTAAGACATTTCTCAAGGACAAATAGAAAATTGTCAACGCCCTTCAATTACCTTATTCCAACGCTAAATTGGAAGCAACGAATAATCTCATTAAACTTATTAAACGCAATGCCTTTGGTTTTAGGAACTTTGACAACTTTAAGAAACGAATTTTCATCGCTCTGAATATAAAAATGGAGAGGACAACGATTGTCCTCTCCAGATGTTAGCTTTTATTCAACCCACTACAGTTGACAATGAGCCTCTATTCCTTTATTCAATGAGTTGTATCACAGAACTTTAGAAATTATATAATGACAAGAATTTACTATTCTGTTTTACAATAGTTAAGCATTTGTGATTTCTGAAAGACTTACTTTTCGATCTTCTTTAACTGATAAAGTACATGCATCAGCGGTAGCGATTGATTCTAAAGCAGCTACACCATTGAGAAGTTTTTCATATTCTTCTGTAATTTCTCCACCTTTAATGATGTCATGTAGATATTCCATTTCTTTATCAATACATGTTTGTAACCATAATGGGCAACGTACTCCTGGTTTACCGTACGCAATTGCTCCATCCATACCACGACCGGTATAGATAGCTGTACGGTCATCATCTTCCTCTTGAGTTTCATGTACTAAGAAGTGTGATTCTCCTTCACCTTTAACACGAAGAGTACCTCCAGTATTGAACAAGTCAAGTTTGATAGCTCCTTCAGTTCCTTGAATCAAGACGTAGTGTTCACCCCAACGGAAAGCATTACCATATTCCAAAACAGCATAACGATCATCAGAGTATTCTAGGTTTACAATGAGCATATCATCTTCATCACCAAAGTTTTCACCTTTATGATATACATTGCCTCCTACCATTGTCGCTTTTTCAGGAAGTCCTCCCATGATGAACTGAATGCAATCTAATTCATGAATATGGTGGTACAAATGTCCTCCAGATTGAGAACGAATTTTCTTCCATGATACAGTTGGTTGTTGTTCTTCCCAACCTGTACGAGCGGCATGGCAATAAAGAACTTTACCGATTTTACCTTGAGTAATCAATTCTTTAGCATGGTGTACCCCATTAAAGAAGTTCATGATGTGACCGGCCATAAAGATAACATTATTTTCTTTACATGCGTCAACCATGGCTTTACAATCTTCATAAGACAATGCAATTGGCTTTTCACAAAATACGTGTTTGCCATGTTGAGCAGCTTTCACAACAGGTTCACGGTGAAGGTAGCTAGGTGAAGCTACGATCACACAATCAATATCTTCACGTGCTACAAGTTCATCTAAACTTGCACAAACATCTGATCCCAACTCTTGAGCAACTTCTTCTCCATGATTTGGGTCAAATACCGCAACCACTTTTGCATCTTCAATTTTGTTCATTGAGCGAGCCAAATCAGCTCCAAAATATCCAGCTCCAACAATACCGTAATTTACCATAATTTTTATCCTCTTTCTATATATTTTTAAATTTCAGCCTTAATTCTTTTTCAAATCTTCAATCTTAAATGTTATATATGGTACAACATTTTTCATATGAAGTTCATTACGAGACCATGAATCAAATTTTTCAAACATCAATCCAATTTCATGTTGTTTAATATTTTTTTCATTTTATTTTTCCTCGTTTAAAACTTTGATAACAAGTTTTTTAACAGTTTCATCATTGCAATGAATCTTTGGTTGGTGAAAATCTTCTTCAAAAGTCACCAACATATTCCCTGGAAGCAATTCAACAATTTGATAGTCTTTGCTATCGTAAAAAGCAATATCCTTCTCTTTGCTAAAAGGTACACGTGACTGAGCACGAACTGGGGAAGTTACTGCCATTTTTTCTGTATTTTCAACAACAATATGAATATCTAAATATTTCTTATGAGTTTCAAAAATATCTCCTGGAACTCCATCAGCTAGATAAGTCATACAATTTGCAAAAACATTTTCCCCGTCAATATCAATTTTTCCATCAACTAAATCTGTCAAATTTGTATTTTCTAAAAAATCACAGACTTTTGAAAAATGTTTATTGACAGAAGCATATCGTCTAAAATCAGATTGTTCAGAAATAATCATATTATTTTCTCTTTTCTATTAGTGACTAGTGACGAACTTCCCAACTTGAATCCGCTTTAATTTCTGAAATATCATGAATCGTTGTATATTTAGGTGCAGATACTTTATTTTCAGTAAGAACAGAACTTCCTTTACCATAAAGATATACACGCTCAGCAGTTTCTATCATCTCAGCAATACGCTCAAGTTGAACTTCATCAAGAACCGTGTAAGTTTTTCTCAACATTTCTTCATAGTCGGATAAAACTTTTTCTGTAGCCTCTGTATACAATGCTAACTTTTCTTTCTCACGAATCATCTCTTGGTATTTGAAAATGAATTGTCTAAAACCTTTAAAACCACATTTTTTCGCAAATCGAGTCAATGTTGCTTTGGATACATTAAGGCATTCGCACAATGCCTCACATGAATAATTATTCAGAGATTGCTGTTTTAAGAAGAATATAGCAATGTCTTTTTCAGCATATGCCATATTTGGTAAGTTAGCTTCTATCATTGGAATTAGTTCTTTTTGCAGTAACATATGAGCTTCTTTATTAAAGTAAACGTTTACATTCTTTATTTTAACACTTATTTCTTTTTTTTCAATATTTTTCATGATTTAGAAAGTAGTTTCTAATTTCTTTCATTTTATAACAGAACAACAAATATAAAAATATAACAATTTTTTATTCTTTTTATTTGTATTTTATGTCTTGCAAGAACATTTGTCGACGTCAATATGTTCATATATACCTATTTTATTAATTTTTATTTTGATTTTATTATTTCTTTCGGAATTTCTATACAACATTTTATTTCTAAAAAAATAGAAAAAATGTTCCTAGTTTCTTTATTTTATGCTGTTAATACATTTTTGTTTCCGAATTAAAAATAATCCTATAAAAACTACTGATTTATGAGATAAATCAGATCACCTATTTTAAAAAAGCATCAAACTATAAACTAGTAGGTTCCACACTAAATGTAGCCCCATACTGCCCCATAAGTCCGATTTGTAGCGTACAAGCCCTAAAAAAATATCCCAAGTGAAGCATGTAAACACCAAGCTAGAATGATTCCTGGATGATGTGCTAAGGCAAATAAAACACTTGTCAAAGCAACTCGAATATTTAATTTTCTAACCAAGTTCCATAAAATTTTAGGTAATTTGTAATACCGTTCTGAAGTTTGGTATTGATTTGCGGTAATTCGTTTCATAGCGCGCCTCCAAGTTCTTTGAGTGTTAAATCTCCACTTGATTCCAAGCGAACCAAGCCACTTTTTTCAAATTCAGCCATAAGAGATATGGCCTCAACAATATCTATTCCCATTTCACGTACTAAAAATGAAATGACAATATAGCGTGATGATTGTAATTCTTTTGTCATTTTCCCTCCTGAAAATAAAAAAGGAGAACAATATTCAATTGTTCTCCAAAATAATTTTATTAAAAAGAAAAATCCTGCCAAATTAATTTTTCTGATTCTTCTAAAGAAGTATTTCTACTCTATAATATTGAAGCCATCTCATCTACCTAGGCCATCTTTTGAGTTGCTTTTTCCTTTACGACGAATACAAAACCAATAGAACCAACGACGGATCCAAGCACGATCCAATAGACCATATCCGATGAAGCAATTGGGCCTGCTAAGAGACCTGCTAGTAAAAAGAGATCGATATACAGTCTAGTATCGCGATAGAAGGTCCAATTGAAATGGTAGCTACCTTCTGGATACTGACGTGTCGATACAGGCGGTTGAAAAACCTGAAGCAGGATCAAAACTCCTACAAATGCAAGATAAGCTAGACTAACAACGGAAAGCGGAGCCTTCATCGTCATAACCACAGCTGCTAAAAGCAAGACCAAGAGCCAGAAATGAAAGTCCGTCCAGAATTCACGATGATAATGAAACCGTTTCATAAGATCACACCTTTCTCTTAATGTAATCGTTTTCTACACTTAGATTATCAGATAAAGAATTTTTTTACAAGGCAAAATTGGTTAGTTGGGACTGAAAATAGGACCAGAATATCTCTGGCCCTTCTAAAAAAACTATGAACAAAGGGTAACTCCTACCTTATTCACTGATGTCATTTTCGATAATCACCTTGAGGGCATTGTTTTCACCCGCATGTTTAAAGACATCATAGGCCTTTTCGACTTCTGAGAGTTTGAAGTGGTGGGTGATGAGCTTGGTTGCATCGATCTTACCAGATTTTAAGACATTCAGCAACATTTCAGTGGTGTTAGCATTAACAAGACCGGTGTTGAGGGTAATGTTCTTGATCCACAATTCGTCCAAATTGAAGCTAACCGGTTTTCCGTGAACACCGACGTTGGCAATATGACCACCGACAGAGATGACGTTTTGGCAGACATCAAAGGTCGCAGGATAACCCACACATTCCATTGAAATATCGACACCACGGCCATCCGTCACTTCATTGATAAAGGCCTTGATTTCCGCAATATCGCTGGAGCAGATGGTATGAGTAGCCCCGAATTTCTTAGCAGCTGCAAGGCGCGCTTCGGACAAGTCCACCATGATAATCGTAGCTGGTGAGAAGAATTGAACAGTCAAGAGAGCCGCAAGGCCAATCGGACCAGCTCCAACGATACAGACATTGTCCCCTGGTTTCACATGAGATGGAAGCACCCCAATTTCATAAGAGGTTGGGAGGATATCTGAGAGCATCACCAAGGCTTCGTCATCCACACTTTCAGGTGCATGATAGAGGCTGCCATCCGCATGTGGAATATGCACATATTCTGCTTGGGTTCCGTTGATCAAGTGACCCAAAATCCAACCACCATCTTCACAGTGAGAAGGAAGACTACGTTTACAGTAGTAGCAGGTGTTACAAGCTGTGACACAAGAGATAATGACCTTGTCGCCCACCTTGAAGTTATTCACCGCATCGCCGACTTCTTCGACGATCCCGATCCCTTCGTGACCTAAAATCGTGCCTTCTTTACAAGCTGGAACATCTCCTCCTAGGATGTGAAGATCTGTCCCACAGATGGTTGTCTTCAAGACACGCACAATGGCATCCGTTGGATTTTTGATCACTGGTTTTGGTTGGTCGATCAGTTGCAGATTGCCTGCAGATACATAGGTTGCAGCTTTCATAAGCGACTCCTTTTCTTTGTTGGTTTGATAAACCATGTTCTGTTTGTTGCTTTGTGAATATTATAACATATTAAGCAAGCGTTTACAATAGCGCGAAGCATATTTTCCCAAGTTTTTTGAGCAAAAACAAAACCATCCCTCTTTTTCTGCTAGAGGAATGGTTTAATGATCTTGTTCTAATTGTTGGCGCTGCTTATAGTATTCTTGCTGCTCGCGCTCGCGCTCTTCTTCTAAGCGCTCTTCATAACGCTTGAGTTCCGCTTCAAACTCTTCTTGCAAAGCAAATAAACGCTCCAAGCCACTTTGGGCCTCCGCACTTGGGGCTTGAAAATGCAGAGCACTCAGCCAATCTACCAAGTTTTCAGTGTGTTGGCGGACATCCATGCGCATATCCGCATAATCCCACTCCAGCTCACTCAGCTTTTGATTGAAGCGGTGATGTCGATCTTCTAGTTGTTCTAATTCACTATTTCCTGAATGGTACATCACATACCTCCTTTAATCGGACTCATGAAAATCGGCTTTTTCACTGATTTCAGTGCTGTTTCTGCCGCGTCCGCTGCTCCTCCTGTAAATCCATCTTTCAAATCACTAACTAGGGTCGTTGTGGCAAAAGTGCGCATCTTTTCGGATTGACCGCTCAAAGTCACCTGCAAACTCATCCCTTCCAACATCATCAAGGCTTTTTGCGTTGCAATTAAACTCCGAATTGCAATCCGCTCTTGCTCCTTTTTAATCTCTCGATGGAGTTCCTCAATGCGTTCTCTATCCTCTCCCAGGATTTCTAACATCTTTTTCTCCTACTTATGAAAAATCAAAGGCCGCTGCTTGTCCCTTGTCCAAGTCCACCAATTGGGCTGATGCAGCTTCCAGTTGGCCTGCCAGATCTGACAGACGTGTCGAGTAGGCCTTTGCTTGGGCGAGGTTTTCTGCCTCGACCGCTTGGTCCCAGCAAGCATCCATGGAGAACTCTCCTAATAGTTGCTCCACTTCTGCATCTGTTAAAAATTGAGCCATACTGTGGGCCATTTGCGACACCTCCGCAACCTTATGGGAAACCGTCTCCTTGGCCTCTTCTAGCTGAGCTTTGAGCTCGGCCTCAAAGACCGTCGCTTGCGCTGAAGCATTTTGTGCTACTGCCAGTACCAATTCCTCTCGCAGGCTAATCGTTTGAGTCCCAGATGCGCCTGCCAGTTTTTGATGGAGGCTAGGAATGCTGGACGCATCCTCAGGTATCCCCTGCCCATGCAGAGAAACAACCGAGGCAGATGATGGATTTTCTGATCTAGGTGCTTGTTGATCCCTTTGTGGCATCTCAATAATTTTCTGCGCCTGGTCTTGCATCCCTTGTACTTCATCTTCTAACTCCATTTAAGACAGCCTCCTTTCTTAGTTCATTTTATGGCCCACAGATCCTAAACTTCCTTGCTTCATCAGTAGAAGCAAATTCACACACTATAGGGTAACATAAATTAGCTCGTAATGCTATAAGAATTTCAAAAAATAGTTAAAAAAACCAGCGCTTGATGAAAAAAATTAAATTTGAGTCTCATCTTCCTAAAAAATAACAGGAAAAACTCAACTTTTTTAGCGCCATTTACTATAATATTTTTTCTCATCTTTACCTTCTTTGTTCTAGTTCTTTTCTTATACCCTATCATAAAATCAAGGGAATTGCTAACTCAAAGCAAAAAATCCCCCGCTCTTTTGAGCGAGGGATAGCTGATAAACATTATTTGTTCAGTAGCGTCTTATTTACGACGTCCTGGACGTTCCTTGTAACCATAGTAAGCATCTTCGATAATTTCTTGCATATGGTCTACCATTGGAAGACGTGGGTTAGCTGGTGAACATTGATCTTCATAAGCAAGGAAGGCCAATTCACGAGAATGTTTCTTCCATTCTTTTTCATTGATTCCTTGTGCCTTAAAGTTCATTTGGATACCACAGCGTTCACCAAGTTCATATACAGCCTTAGCATATGCTTCAACAGCTTCTTCTGGTGTAGAGCATGGCAGTCCTAACATACGAGCGATGTCTTGGTATTTTTCATCTGCACGGTAGTAGTTGTACTTAGGCCATGTCGCAGTCTTAGCTGGGCGTGTACCGTTGTAACGGATCACGTATGGAAGCAAGATGGCATTGGTCCGTCCGTGAATGGTGTGGAATTGCGCACCAATCTTGTGGGCCATGGAGTGAGAAATACCGAGGAAAGCATTGGCGAAGGCCATACCTGCGATCGTAGAGGCATTGTGCATCTTTTCGCGGGCATCATAGTTAGCTGTTTTCACAGATTCTTCCAAGTTTTCAAAGACCAGTTTAATAGCTTGAAGGGCAAGACCATCGGTAAAGTCGCTAGCCATTTGAGAGACATAAGCTTCTGTCGCGTGGGTCAAGACGTCCATACCAGTGTCTGCTGCAACCGATCCTGGAACAGTCAAGACAAGAGATGGGTCCACAATCGCCACTGTTGGTGTCAATGAGTAGTCAGCGATTGGGTATTTGCGGTTATTGGCTTTATCAGAGATAACGGCAAATGGAGTAACTTCTGATCCAGTACCAGATGTTGTTGGGATGGCGATGAATTTTGTCTTCTTACCAAGCAATGGGAACTTGAAGGCACGTTTACGAATATCCATGAATTTTTGAACCAAATCGTGGAAGTCCACTTCTGGTTGTTCATAGAAGAGCCACATAACTTTGGCCGCATCCATTGGAGAACCACCACCAAGAGCAATGATCGTATCTGGCTTGAAGGTCCGCATGATATCGGTACCACGTTCAACAGTTGTGATATCTGGATCTGGTTCAACGTCCGCAAAGATTTGGTAAACTACTTTGTTGCGACGAAGGTCTAATTGTTCAATAATGCGATCCAAGAAACCAAGTTCTACCATCGCATGGTCTGTCACGATCATGACACGTTCTACATCACGACATTTTTGTAAGTATTCAATTGATCCACGTTCGAAGTATGTCTTCGAAGGAAGTTTCATCCATTGCATGTTATTTCTCCGGCGTCCGACTTTTTTGATATTCAAGAGGTTTACTGCGCTTACGTTATCACCAACTGAGTTGTGTCCATATGAACCACAACCAAGAGTCAATGATGGCAAGAAGGCATTGTATACGTCCCCGATACCACCAAAAGTAGAAGGAGAGTTCCAGATCACACGGATAGCTTTGACTGCTTTCCCAAATTCTTTAGCCAGATCAGCATCTGCAGTATGGATGGCAGCAGAGTGACCCAGACCGTTGAATTCAACCATTTGACGAGCTTTGTCAATTCCATCTTCACGGCTGTCTGCTTTCAAAACAGCGATGACTGGAGACAATTTTTCACGAGTCAATGGTTCTTTTGGACCAACTTCCTTCACTTCTGCAGCAAGGATATTGGTTCCTTCTGGGACAGAGAGGCCAGCTTGTTCAGCGATCCATGCTGCTGGTTTCCCAACGATATCCGCATTCAATTTCGCACCCGCACAGTTCTTACTGTTGGCTTTGACACCGAAGCAGAACTCTTCAAGGAGGGCTTTTTCTTTTTTGTTGACAAAGTAAGTGTGGTAAGATTTGAATTCTTCTACAAACTCATCGTAGATTTCTTTATCGATGATGACCGCTTGTTCAGATGCACAAACCATTCCGTTGTCAAATGACTTAGACATGACGATATCGTGGGCTGCTTGACGGATGTTGGCTGTTTTTTCAACATAAGCAGGTACGTTGCCGGCACCTACCCCAAGAGCTGGTTTCCCGCAAGAATAGGCAGCTTTCACCATGGCATTCCCACCAGTCGCAAGGATAGTCGCAATTCCTTCATGGTTCATAAGGGCACTGGTTGCTTCCATAGATGGTTGGGTGATCCATTGCACACAGTTTTCAGGTGCTCCTGCTTTGATCGCTGCATCCCGTACAATTTGAGCTGCATGAGCAGAAGATTCTTGAGCAGATGGGTGGAAGGCAAAGATGATTGGGTTACGAGTCTTCAATGAGATCAAGGCTTTGAAGATCGCTGTAGAAGTTGGGTTAGTGGTTGGAGTGATCCCGCAGATCACGCCGACTGGTTCTGCAATCAAGGTCAATCCTGTCACATCATCGTCATCGATGATGCCAACTGTTTTCGTATGACGCATGTTGTTAACCACGTGTTCGCAGGCAAACAAGTTCTTAGTTGCCTTATCTTCAAAGACACCACGACCGGTTTCTTCATATGCATGAAGGGCCAATTCTCCGTGGGCATCAAGAGCTGCTACAGATGCTTTTGCAACGATATAGTCCACTTGCTCTTGCGTCAATTTACGCATTTCTTCTAATGCAACAAGGCCCTTTTGGACCAACTCGTCAACGTGCTTTTCAGCAGCGAGTTTCTTTTCTTCAGGGGTAAGTGATTTTTTATCAGCCATTTGATGGTTTCCTCCGAATTGTTCAAAAGAAAGTCGTTTTCATGTTTTCAGTAAACATTCAAACTTTTTACCCAATCTTTCTTTTGTTAATTTTTTCACAATATTATTCTACCCTATTTTGAGCTTTTTGTAAACACTTCCAAGCAATTTTCACAAAGATTTTTTCTAACTTTGTGAATTTTTTTCAAATTCCTTTGATAGGGGGTTTTGAAACCCACACTTTGTGAAATAAATTTTTAAAAAACTTTTTCTTCACAAGGAGAGATTTTCACTCTGTTTTTGTAAGCGTTTTCTTAATCTTACTAAAAAAAGCAACTTTTTACAAGTATAAAGTTGCTTTTTGTTTTTCTTTTTCCAAAAATCTTAACTACTTCTTAACAGGGCCTTTTTCAGCCTTGTCAAGAGCTTCTTTGACTGTTTGAGCATAGAGTTCCCCACCATTGGTTTCCATATTGAAGTGAACAGAGTCTGTTCCCACCCAAATATTTGGATTTTCCACTGCCACTTGGTACCAGTCTGCAATGGTGATAAAGTCATATTTCTTAGCCAATTCCAACTCATAGAGACGGGTTTGGACCGACTCACTTGACTGATCACTCGCATACCGTCCATCATATGGTGTCACCAAAATCAAGCGACGACCTTTTGGCAACTTTTCAACATACTGATCTAGCAATTGTTTGTAGTTGCTGACTGTATTGGTTCCGAGGGCAATGACAACGTTTTTCAGGAGAACTTTATTGGAGATATCTGTTTCAAAGACCTTCATCCCATTTTCCAACTGACGGCTCACTACCGCATCGATCTGGATGCCAGGGATCGCTTTTATTAGATAATCTTGTGCCCGCAAATTGACCGAATCCCCGATCATGGTCACCCCATTTGAAACGTTGTAATCTGTCGCCGTCGCATTGTCCACCTGGGTCCGTGTGACCTGCATTTTATTATCGGCTTGATTGAGCCCGCTGGCAACCAAACTCTCATCGAAGGCTCCAACCGTTGGCGCAAAAGCTGAAATCCCAACCATCAGTAAGGCCAATGGGATCATGAGATAAAAGACCGGTTTGGTCAAAAAGCTGAGATCCATCTTCATGCCAAAGACACGAGGTTCCTTACCTGCAATCGTCGGCTCTAAGACGTAGAAGGAAAGAGCTGTCAAGGTCAAAGACAAGATGGTGGTGACAATCGCTGCCATCATGGTTCCCAAATGTTGAGAGAAGATGATGAAGAAAGGCCAGTGAAAGAGGTAAACACCATAACTAGTATCCGCAAAGAAGTTGAGGATAGCCGGTTCTTTTTTATTTGGCGTCTTTTCATGAAGAATACGAGCTGCAAGAATCATGGCCGCGGCAGCAATGGTTGCAGCTAAAAATCCAAAGAGATAGGTCCACAAGCTATCAAACGGCAAGAAAAGACTCAGCACGAATAAGAAGGCAAAGCTTCCACTCAAGACTGATACCGTCTTTTTCATACTCCATGATTGCACCAGCTTAGTGAAGTTCGGGCTGACATTGGAAATCCCTGTCACCGTTGCTAAGCAAGATCCCACAAAGAAGGGGAAAATGTGGGTGAAGCTAGAGAAGTAAATTGTTGAAAAGTTTGCTGTTAAAAAGGCTCGTATAAACATGGACAAGAAGGTAAAGAGAAAGAGTCCACTAGATGCCAAAAAGAGCATGCCACGATAGGCCCCAACCGTCTTTGCCCGCTTAGCCAAAAACCATGCTAGAAGCGCCCAGAGCACATAGTAATGCACTTCTAAAGCCAAACTCCAGGTATGAAGGAAGAGGTGGGGAATGAAGTTGCTTTCATAACTACCACCCGTTGCCATTTCAAAGAAATTGGTCACAAAGCCAAAGACTGCCGCAATTTGGGTCCCGATTCCAGCCACATAGTCCCGTTGCACCATAAAGGTAAAGGGCATCACGACCAAAACCATAAAGACCAAAGGCGGAACAATCCGATAGAAACGGCGTTTCAAAAAGGCTAGATAGTCAATCTCTTGTTTGCGCGCAAATTCATCGATCAAGAGGGCTGTGATCAAAAATCCTGAAAAAGTGAAGAAAATATCCACCCCGATAAAGCCTCCAGGAAAGGCTTTCTGGAAGAAATGGTAAAGCAATACTAGTAGGAGTCCTGTGACACGGACCAGTGAAAACCATTTAATGCGCATTTTGATAAATCCCCTGCTTGAATGTTCCTTTGTAAACGACATTGGCTTCTGTTGTCAACGTCCCTTTGCCTTCTGGCTGCCCATTGACAAAGTGGCCTTCATAGGTCCACCCAGCCTTGGCCTTGAACTTGCCCTGACCACTGAAAGCACCATTAACAAAGTTGCCTGTATAAGTATCCCCATTTTTGAAGGTGACAGTTCCTTTGCCGTTCATCTTCCCACGAACTAAAGTCCCGTCATAGCGGATCGCTCCCTTATCCAAGGTTAAAACACCTTGACCTGGAATGGCCGAAACGAAGACCATCAAGGCCGACAGGATAATGACGACCAAGGCAACGATTTCTAAATTTTTTCTTGTCAGATAGACCTTATAGATCTCATAAAATTCTTTCATATTCTGTATTCTCTCAACGATCAAACTCTTCGGTTCTTGCTAGCTGGTCCAACCAGGCCTCGCATCCAGCCAAAACCCTGCGGTAGGTATCATCAAAATCACCCGTATACCAAGGGTCTGGGACACTTTCACTTGCAAACAAATGGATCTTGTGTTCGGTTCCTGCAGGAGCCATTTGCTTGAGATCTGCTACATTGTTTTCATCCATCCCAAGGATCAGATCAAAGTCATAAAAATCCTTATCCTTGATCTGTAAGGAAGTCTTGGTTAGATCATAAGGAACCTGGTGTTTCTGAAAGATTTTCTGGGTTCCCTGATGGATCGGATTGCCATGTTCCCAGTTGGAAGTTGCTCGACTTTCAATCTGATACTGATCGGTTAAGTTCTTCATGACAAACTCTGCCATGGGGCTTCGACAAATATTTCCTAAGCAGACAAAAACGATTTGTTTCATGGCAACACCTAACTCCTTGTTTGAATGTTCAATCCTGCAAGACCTTTGCGCTTCCCCCAAGGGAAACTCGCACACTATGACTATTATAACAAAAATATGACAGAAAGATGACAAAGGCGCCCTATCATTTTAAAGAAAAATCAGATGTTCTGCTCCAATCTGATCTTTTTCTCTATTTTGGAAAACGAACCTCTAATTGAGGCCATTTGCTCTGCCAATTTTTCTTTTTCATGCGTTCCGTATAAACCGCCAAACGCTCTGGGCTGGCTAAAAAATGTGGTGTTGGCTGAACGATGAAGTCTTCGATGTCCTTGGTCCCATAGGGGAGAAAGAGCTCCAACTGACCATCTTTCCTTAAGTGAACCGCAAGAGCCGTACACCGCTCAGGGTATTTAGAAACCGCATCGCAAGCACTCTTGTAGGGAGCTGTCCCTGGGCTATGCTGGTGCATGTAGACTTGATTTTTGACCTCCCAAGCGTACTGGGGAAACTTTTTCTTCAGCTCCTGCTCAATCTGCTGCGTCTCCTCATAGCTAATCGCAGGATCATAAAAGACCAGGTCCATATCGGTTGTCGCATCAAACCCTGGTCTTCCAGAGAGCAGGTTCCAGATGAAATTGCGCACTGCGCCCGCTGCCAGCCAAGCATCTGCCAAGTTGAGATCTCGAATAATGGCCAAGACCGCCATCATCTCCGGATCCGCTTGGATTTGTTCTACTATCGTTTCTTCTGTCAGCATCTTCTTCTAGTCTCCATTGTAGGGATAACCCAGGTGTTCATAGGCCTTGCGAGTTGCCACGCGCCCAGTCCGGGTCCGCATGATAAAGCCTTTTTGGATCAAGTAAGGCTCATACATATCTTCTACCGTCTCGCGTTCTTCAGCAATATTGACCGATAGAGTCCCAAGTCCGACCGGTCCACCCCCATACATCTCGATCATGGTGCGCAGAATCTTTTGGTCGATATAATCTAGTCCTTCATGGTCCACATCTAGCATGGAAAGAGCCTTGTCCGTAATGGTATCATCAATCAGGCCATCGCCCATAATTTGGGCAAAATCGCGTACCCGTTTGAGCAAGCGATTGGCAATCCGAGGAGTCCCACGACTACGAAGAGAAAGCTCTTCAGCAGCTTCGTGGGTGATCTCCATCTCAAAGATATCGGCCGTCCGCTCGATGATCTCTGTCAGATCATCTTGCTCGTAATATTCCATATGGCCCGTAATCCCAAAGCGAGCACGCAAGGGATTGGACAGCATCCCAGCTCGGGTCGTTGCCCCAATTAAAGTGAAAGGAGGCAATTCCAGATGGACACTGCGGCTGCTCTCACCAGCACCAATCATGATGTCGATATAAAAATCTTCCATAGCGCTGTATAGCACTTCTTCAACTGACATAGGTAGGCGGTGGATCTCATCGATAAAGAGAACATCTCCTGGCTCTAGGTCATTGAGAATCGCCACTAAATCACCAGCCTTTTCAATAACAGGTCCAGAAGTCTGTTTGAGATTAACGCCCAGTTCATTGGCAATGACAAAGGCCATGGTGGTCTTCCCCAATCCTGGAGGTCCAAAAAGGAGGACATGGTCCAGCGCCTCATCCCGAAGCTTGGCCGCTTCAATAAAGATTTTCAGCTGGCCCTTGACCTTGTCTTGCCCAATATATTCCTGTAAATATTGCGGGCGTAAGGTCCGTTCAACAGCTTCCTCATCGCCCATGATTTCGTTGTCTAAAATTCTACTCATACACACTATTATAGCAAAAAATACCAATAGATCCGAGGATCAACTGACAAATATTTCAAATGAAAATAGAAATAATGTTCCAATGAAAAACCTGCTATTTTCTAGACCGTAATTCTCATTGGTGTTCGTTAGAAAAATTTGAAAGATCGGCACTCGTTGCTAACCTTTCTTTTTATTATACGTTCTCTTCTTCTCCATAATCTCTCGCTTACGATTTTACTTTATGATTATTCCATTTAATGATAGAATAAAAGTAACAACGTTTCGGAGGTAAATTTATGTTTACTAAAACAAAGAAGATTCTTTTCGGATTCTTGATAGTCTTTGCAGTGCTCCTTATTGCGGGATGTCAGCCAAAAAATCAAACAAAAGTCCCACAAGATCTTACACACGATCAACAAGGAACTTGGAAATGGACTGAAAAACAATTGACGATGCAAAAAGTATTCCTGGCTTCCAACTTGAAAAAGCTTCAATCCGCATTGATGCTCGATGACTTTGAAGACGTCAATATGACACTGAACATCAAAGACAAGAAGGTCGAATTGAAGTATCAGTTTAACTACCGCAAGCTCTATGAAGATCAATACAATGCACAAGGACTTAAAACTCCTGATTTCGAAACCTATTTGAAAAACAAGACAGCCGATTTCAAGAAATACACTGAATCGCTTCAGCATACAAAGATTACTTTAGATGAAGCAAACAGCTCTTATAAGTACTCTCTTACAGGTGAAATCAACACAAAAAACCATACCATTACATTCCCTGAAACACCAACATTCTTAAGCAAAATTATTATGGGGACTGGTTATGACCCTCTTAAACCAATAACTTACAAATATACGGTTGAAGGCAAACAAATCACACTCTATGCAGAAGAAAAAGACTCTAATAACCTTTTACACGTGATGCGCCTTCGTTTCAACTACGCAGAAGAGAAAAAATAGAAGGAGTGAACGATAATGAAAAATATGAAAAAAATAACTCTATGGCTCATTTCCCTTCTAGCTCTTCTATTAATTGCAGGATGCGGACAACAACAAACCAAAGAAAGTAAGACTCCAGAACCAGTAACACTAGAAGGTGAATGGAAAGCCGTTGACTTTCGAGATACGATTGAACGAACATTCTTATTTTATTATAACGAAGCAGACAGTCGTCTCAAAGTAACAGAAGCTTTCCAAGATATCAATCCAACTTTAAAAATCAAAGGTAAAAACGTAACCTATTCTTATACAGCGGATATGAATAAATATTTCGATTTCTATTATGAAACGAATAAAGATCAATACTCTAGTAAAGAAGAAGCCGTCAAAGTTCTGAATGGTCTGTTCCAGAAGAAAATGGATACTTTTCAACACCAAAAAGGAAGTATAGATGAAAAAACGAATGTGGTAACAGCGTCTCTAACAGATGCGGTTTTAGATGAAAAGGCAAAAACGATTGTATTCCCTGAAGTTCCAAATATCTTTGGAGTGCTTCCTCTGTTTATTTCTTCAAAGGAAGTTCCCCTCACCTATCATTATGAGTTGAACGGAGATATTCTTACTATCTATGCTGAAAAAACATTCGAAGAAACAGGAGCACATCTCGTTTATCCGATGAAATTCAAGAAAGTTAAAAACTAATTCACTGCCCCTTTGAGATTTTCTCAAGGGGCTTTCGTGTACCCAAAAAATAAAGAGCTTACGCTCTATTAAAATACTTCGATACCTTTGGTTCGTAACGGAAATGATAACGACTCCCTCTGCACTGAGGATTTTTGCTTATCTCATTTTGAATAATCAGTGAAATGACAGAGCAAAATTATGATTTGCATGAAAGCCCTTGCAAAACAATAATCTTACACGTATAATATAATTATCATACAACAATCTATTTTAAGGAGGTCTGATGATGCTTAGACAGTATAAAAAATTATTTTTAGCTTTAATTGTTCTATTCTCAGTCTTCGTACTGGCTTCTTGTTCTCAAAAACAAAGCAAGTCTCAACGTGCCACTCAAACAGAAGCCCAAAAAGTAGAAACCATTGATGGTGAATGGGAATTAGTCGATACTGTCGATGCGTTATCGGACTCCATCGGAGCTTATCCCCTTAACGCAATCAACTTTGCACGCTTGCTTGACTCTGTCAAAGACTTCAAAATGGACTTGAAGATTGAAAACAATACGGCAACTATTAAATACGATTATAATATTGATAACTTTAGTAAAGCTTTCTATAAGTTTTCACAATCCGCTAAAGGAAAGACTGAAGAAGAGTTCAAAAAAGCCCTATATGACTCTCACGAAGAATTTGCAGGTGACTTTAAGAAATATAAAGTCAGCATGAATAAAGATACAGGCGTATTTAGCTATGAAGCAACAGGCTCTATTGATCAAGATGCGAAAACCATGACTTTTGAAGAAGGAATTTCAGTAACAAACTCATTCTTCTTCCCACTCAGTGAAAACAACTTGTCGCCAAACACCTATCATTACGAACTAAAAGATGACATGCTTTATATTACGATTGAAGGGAAATCGAAAAGAGATAACCTTCCCGTTCACTATGAACTACACTTCAAACGTAAAGGAAGCACTACTCAAAAAGACCCTGTTCCAATTGAAGGAAAGTGGCAAGCTATCGACTTCAGACCAACTCTTGAACGTAGCTTAGCCTATAAAGATTTCGACTATGATGATTCGGCTTTCAAGCATCTCTATCCTGAGGCATGGAAAGATTTGAAACCAACGTTGAACATTACGGGTACATCTGTTGAATTCGACTATACTGTATCTCTAGCAGATGGTTTTGGAATGTTCTACGATTACTTAAAACAAAAAGATGCATCTAAAGTCACTGAAACAAAAGACCAATATATTAAAAACCAATTTACTAAATTATCCGTCACTCTACAAGATGTCGCTACAGACTTGCCAAATACAACTTATGAATTTGATAGAGATAATTTCAAAATTCATTCTGTATTGAAAAATGGTAAATTAGATTCAGCAGACCAAACGATTGTCTTTCCAGAAGCTATCAATATTGTTCAGCTTGCAACCATGTCCATCGGACCTGTTGCTAAAGAAACGACATATAAATACTCTATTGATGGAGATATTTTAACGTTGACGATTGAGCAACGTGATGGACAGAATAATCTAAATACAATTATGTCAGCAAAATTCAAAAAAGTGTCTAACACAACGAGCAATTAGTCATTTCACTGCCCTTTGAGATTTTCTCAAGGGGCTTTAGTGTGCAAAAAAATAAAGAGCTTAGGCTCTATTAAAATACTTCGTACCTATGGTTTGGTTAGGAAGGATCGCAGTTCTCACTCTTAAAATAACTTGCTTCTTTTTAAGGATCGTAGTTCTCACTGCCGTTTGAACTGCGTCAACGTACCTAAGCTCACTAACGTTTGCTAAGGTACGTAGAAAAGAGATTGGGACAAAAGTCCTAGCCTCTTCTTGATCTTGAATTGTCGAGCAAGACGCAGTGGTTGAGTGGGCTCTACGCTGATTTCATCAGTTTTTACAGCCCTACTCAACTGTGCGGAGGTGGGACGACGAAATCGAATTCTAACAAATTACCGATTTCTGTCCCTCTCTCTATAGGGAGATTGTTATGAAAAAGTTTTAGGATTTTTATCATTCAAAGTTAGGAGGTCTTTAATGATGGTTTTAGTATACGACCGAAGCTTAAAGTTTCCTTATCTTCTTAAAAATACATCCTTTTTTAGAAGAAGGCAAGGTGTGGCGGCTATCAACTTCCACCGTCCCAAAAACTTCTGATCATTTCAACTTTTTTGTGTCTTCACAAGGACATGGTAGCGGGTCTTGCTGGTAAAGACTTGACCTGCTCTCAGGATGACCTTTTCTGCTTTTTCACTATGAATAGCATCTGGCACTATTTGAAATTCAAGTGCCAGGCCATTGTGCTGCACCATCGGTTTCCCATCAAGATGCACGCTCTCGTCTACAAAATTGGCTGAATAAACGACCAAGGTTGGTGCTTCTGACTGGAATGTCAAAAAGCGACCACTTGGCTGATGATAGAGGAAGCCTGCCTGTTCCTGATTTGGCGCTAGAGCAAAAGGATGGTCCAGACCTTCTACCAAGCGAATCTGCGGATCCGAATCCCGAAAGAGATCCTCTAGTCGCATCGCTTGAGAGAGATGGTTGACAAGAGGACTGTCTCTTTCAATGCTTTGCAAAGGAACTCCGTCTGGCTGAATCGGGTAAAGTCCCTGATGATTGATCTGAAAGACATGGTCATCGATTGGCTGTGTAAAGTTTCCAGACAAGTTGAAATAGCTGTGATTGGTTGGATTAACCAAGGTATCTTGATCTGTCTCCACTCGGTAAGCAATCTCAAGCACACCTTCTTCACTCAAGCCATAGGTCACCCAAACCTTGAGATTCCCTGGGAAGCCACCCGTCCCATCTGCACGCTCCGTATAAAGTGTAAGACCTTGATCTGTGACGGACTCTACCTGAAACAAGGTACTGTCCCAACCAGTCGATCCGCTGTGGTTGCAGTTGGCACCGTTATTGGCTTCCAAGTGATAGGTTTGGCCATTGAGCTCAAAGCTTGCCCCTGCAATCCGGCCCGCGACAGGGCCAATGCTAGCCCCATACTTAGGACTATTTCCCACATAATCCTCAAAACGATCAAACCCTAAGACAACATTTGTAAAGTGACCTTCCCGATCCGGGGTCACATACCCTAAAATCGTCGCTCCATAGGTCATGACAGACAATTGGTAGCCTTGCTCATTTTCAAAGCGATAAGCCAGCACCTCCTGATGCTGCCATTTTCCAAATACAGCTACTTGATACGATTTCATAGAACTCCTCCTCTCGCTCTTCGTTTTCATTTCCTTTTACACCACCGTTTATTGGAAAGGATGGATGATCACTCCTTGTACAACCCGGTTGACCGTTCCCGTTGGCGACGGCGTATCTGGGCGATTGTTCACCTTGAGCGAGGTCAAAAGAGAAATCAATTGGCCGTAGAGAATATAAGGAAAGGCGCGATAAATATCGAGTGAGTTCTCCGAAGCTTCTACTAAGACTTCCCGTACATGATCGATTTCAGACGCTTGATCTGTCAAAAGGACGACTTGACGCGCAATCCGATCCCCTGCCACTTCTCGTACCAAGTCTAAATCATACTGACGCGTATAAGGATCGATGGATCCAAAGACCAATACAAGGGTATCTTCATTGATCAACGATTTCGGACCGTGACGGAAACCAACAGGACTCTCGTACATGGTCGCAATCTTTCCTGCCGTTAATTCTAAAATCTTGAGTTGCGCTTCGTGCGCTAGTCCAAAGAAAGGCCCTGCCCCCAGATAGATTACACGCTCAAAGTCTAAATCTACAACCTCCTTGACTACTTGATCACTGGCTAGTACCTGTTCAGACAGACGAATCAACTCCTCAACCCGTTTTTCCTTGTTTTCTTCCTCACTCGGATCAAAAACCAAGAGGGCTGTCAAAAGCATAGAGGTAAAGCTGGAAGTCATGGCAAAGCCGGCATCATTGGTTTCTTTTGGTTGTAAAAGCAAGAGATTGCGCTCATCCCCGTGCGCCTGAAGAGCTAATTTCCCTTCCTCTGCACAGGTGATGGTGACTTGGTAAAGATCCTCCACCAAGTCTTTGGCTAAGTCTACTGTCGCAACACTTTCTGGGGAATTGCCACTTCGGGCAAAAGAAACCAGAACCGTTGGAACCTCTTTTTTCAAATAGGTTTGAGGATGGGCTACAATATCGGTTGTCGCAATGGATTGGAAATTCCAGTGGCGTTCATCGTGCACTTCCTGCAAATACGGAACCAAGGTATCCCCCACATAAGCAGAAGTTCCCGCTCCAGTTAAGATAACCTTAATGTAGTCATGTTGCTTGCCGATTTTTGTTAAAAAAGCTTGGATTTCTGCTTTTCTTTCTTGGTATAAGCGGGCTGTTTCTCTCCAAACCCTTGGTTGTTGGTAGATCTCACGTGTTGTGATCTCTGCTCCTAGCTCCTGCAAGTCTTCTTTTGTATAGTCTAACATAGCGAGTGGTATTCCTTTCTACATTCTTTTTCAGTACATGGGAAAGGAGCCTGAGAAACTTCTCCCAGACTCCCCTACCAACCTACTCGTCTTCATCATCATCAAGGTTTGACAAGAGGTCATTGACCTTGACAATGCTTTCTTTCGCACGTTCCGGATAGTTGCCCTCACTACCAATCAGACTGCTATTGATGAATTCAATCACCATCGGAAGATTCATCCCAGCATACAAGTCAATGGCGCGGCCTTCAAGGATCAAACGACTCACCGTGTTGCAAGGCGTCCCTCCCAGGAGGTCTGCAAAAACCACGTAATCGTTTACTCCCTCAACAGCTGCTTCAAATTTGGCTGTAAAATCTTCCGGACCTTCTTCTGGTAAGAGCGCAACCGTATGGATGTTTTCTTGTGGCCCCATAATCATCTCTGTGCTCGCTTTAAGCTCTTCACAGAAGCGACCATGGCTGACCAATACTAACTGTTTTGCCATACGCTACTCCATTATTGCATGCCAAAGAAGAAATGACCAAAGGCAGAGAAAGCAAGAGCTGCTACGATAATCAACAGGATAGCTTTTGTAGAGTTCATACCTTTACGTCCAAGCAACCAGTAGATCACACCTGTGATGATAGCTGGAACCAGGCGTGGGAAGATCAAGTTGAGCATATCTTGGATATCGATGGCTTTGTCCCCGATGTGTGGCATCCAAGTCACATCAACGTTGATCATAGAGGCAATCAAGGCACCAACCATGAAGATACCCAGAACGGCAGCTGCATCAATCAAAGCTGTCAAGGTACTTTGCATGTTGTTGATGAGGTTAACCCCTTCTTTATAGGCAAATTCCAATTGTTTCCAACGGAAAATGTCATAAGCAACTGCCACAGCGATCCATAAGAAGATACCGGCTGGGTTTCCTGCAACAGCCAAAGTTGCTGCGATTGAACCCATAATAGCTGGGACCAAGGAACCAAAGATAGAATCTCCAAGAGGGGCAAATGGTCCCATAAGACCTGTCTTGATCCCATTAACAGCGTCTTTTGATTTCACACCATCTTTTTCTTCCATTGCAAGGTCAAAACCAGCAATAATGGTGTGGAAAAATGGAGAAGTATTGAAGAATTGAGTATGAACTTTCATCATTTCCTTCAATTCAGGAGTGCCATCTCCATACATCTTCCGCAATTGTGGTAACAACATGTATAGGTAACCGGAAGCCTGCATCCGTTCATAGTTCCAACCCAATTGGAAGGTAAAAAGACTCCGTTTGTTGATTTGTTTAAAATCCTCTTTGGTGAGAGTATAATTCTTAGAATTCGTCATCTTCAATTTCCCCACTTTCTACATTGCTTGCTGGAGCAGCTACGACTGTACGTTGGTTGTTTTTGAAGTGTTGCACTGCAAGGAAGATACCGATAATGGCAATACCAATCATAGATACACTCTTGAAGTTGTTAACAAAAGTAATAGCTTGTTCTTTTGGAAGTTTAGCGAACACTTTAGAACCAACAATGCTAGACACTGCAGTACCAAGGCTTTGAACATTGCTATAAAGCACTGTCAACATTGCTGTTAAGCCAAAGCCAAGTGCTAAGTAGTGAAGGTTACGACGAACAGGAAGGTAACGAAGCAAGATCGCAAATCCAAGACCAGGAAGCATACGTCCTGCAAGCGTCAAACCATTTGCAACCCATTGATATTGTTGAACCAAATCAACAATTGATTGAACAAATTTTCCTCCAAAAGCTAAAGCGAAGAAAACTGGAAGGGCACGAGAGAGAGCCCAAGGAATAGCACCTAAGAGATAGTTGCGTTCAATTCCTTTGTAGTCAAAGCGTTCGATCGCAGCATCAATACGGTGTGCAAAGGCAGTTGTACTCATCCGACCAAGGATATCAAAGTATGTCAACAAAGTTGCTACCGGCACAGCGATTGTAGCAATTGCAATTTCTGGTTTGATTCCTTGCGCTACTGAAAAGGCAGTCGCAAGAACGGCACCAGAAGTGGCGTCGATACGAGAAGCTCCACCAAAAGTACCAACACCGAGCACTGTCAATTGAAGAGAAGCTCCGATAAAGAGACCTGTCTTTAAATCCCCCATAACAAGGCCTGTAATGAAACCAGCAAAGACAGGTGATCCTGCTGATGAAACAATCGTCAACTCATCACAAATTTGATAAGCTGAGTACAAAGTAAGTAGTAAAATTTGCCACCATTGTATCATGACAATTTCCTCCTAAAAATTTTTCTTTTATTTTAATAACTTCATAAAATCTTCTGCTGTGTCATTTGGCACCATTTGAGAAGTAATGCGAACCCCTTTTTCGTGGATCTTGTGGAAAGCTTCCACATCGTCATCCACAACATTGATGGAGCGTGTAATGGCGCGTGTCTCATCAGATTGAGACATATTGCCGACATTGAGTGCTTCGATCTGTACACCCGCTTCAATCAAGCGGAGATAACGATCTGGCTTGCGAGCTACGATAAAGAGTCGTTGGCTATCATATTTCCCAGCCAAGATATTTTCCGCAGCCTTTGCGATTGGCAAGATACTGAGTTTGACACCCGGTGGTGTCGCCAGTTTCAAGCCACTTTTTTCGATATCATTTTGAGCGACTTCATCATCGATCACCATGATACGCGAAACGTTGAGCTTGGTAGTCCAAAGATTGGCTACCTGTCCATGGATCAAGCGTCCATCGATACGGCATCCTACAATTGTCATAAGTTTTCCCCCTTTATTGTCAAAAATGTAGGTTGTTGAACAAGTTGAAGTGTCTCTTGATAGCGTCCTTCTGTCTCAAAGACGATAATGGTGTTGTCGCCTTCTTTGAGGAAACCATGAGGCACATAGAGTGAGGTGGTCGGTCCGACCTCCCAGAAACGCCCAAGATTGTGGCCATTGACAAAGACAGCACCTTTTCCATATCCCATCATATCAATATAGGTATCGTGGGCATCATCCAACCGAAAATCAAAACGGTAAAAGGCTGGTGCGTTTTCCTGCCATTCCTTTGAAAAATCCAATCGACTCAGGTCTTGTAGCTCGAGTGGGTACTGCTTCCACTGAAGGTGGAAATGCAAATCCACACAAACTCCTGTACGAATCCCCTTGCGCTGGCTATCAGCTAGGAGTTTATGACCATAGTTGACACGTCCCATATTCTCAAGAAGAATCTTGAGATTAACGGAACTTTTCTCATCCCCTTTGATCAATAAATCCTCACCGATCTCTGTCTGGTATTGCGTTGCCAGATGCCGATCATTCACGTACACCTGTGCCCGATCTCGACCATCGATGATCCGGAGTCGTTCCTCCGGTGCATCCATTTCAACATCTGTCTCATACAAGAGATAGCCGGTATGTTGACCCAGCTCTTCCATCCGTTTTGGGTAGAGGCTTGTCTCAACCTGGGCTATGTTGTGCACATTGGCAAAGAGGCTAGTCTTAGCTGTTAGTGATAAGGTTCGTGCTGGCAAGCACTCCTTGATGAGCGGTTCTTCTTGAGGATATTGCGGATAATAGGTCGCCATCATCTTTTGAACAGCGTAGTACTTCTCCGTTGGATTGCCCTGCTCATTGAGCAAAGCTCCATAATCATAAGACGTTACCTGTGGCAAATCAAGTGTCCCTCGAGCAGAGCAACCATTCATGAAACCAAAATTGGTGCCACCGTGAAACATGTAGAGATTGATCGAGCCAAGCTCTAGAACCTCATGCACGGCTTCTGCCAACTCCTCAGGATCTCGATGGATCACTGGTTCCTTCCAACGAGTAAACCAACCATCCCAGAATTCCATGCACATCAAGGGCCATTTCTTCCCATGCTCATCAAAGAATTCCTGCATCTGAGCAAAATTATAGCTGGCCTTGGAGCCAAAATTCCCTGTCACAAAGACGTCGTCCTCAATCAAGGTTCCTGCTCTGAGCGTTGCTCGCCATGGACCATCTGAGGTAAAGAGTGGACAGGTCACACCTATTTCTTTCATCAGATCGCGAACGGCCCGAAGATAGGTCTTGTCTTCTCCGTAAGAGCCATATTCATTTTCCACCTGCATCATGAGGATCGGACCACCCTGATCCACTTGGTAGCGAGTCAATATCCCTAGCAAGCGATCATAGTAATGACTGACAGCTTCGATAAAAGCTGGATCAGATGAGCGAATCCGCATGTCTTCTTCCAAGAGCCAGGCTGGCAATCCGCCAAATTCCCACTCTGCACAGATAAAAGGTGATGGCCTTACGATCATATAGAGTCCTAGGGATTGAGCGGTTTGGATAAAACGTTCTAAATCCAATCCATCACTAAAATCAAACTGCCCCTTGTGCGGTTCATGGGCATTCCACGGAACATAGGTCTCAACCGTGTTAAAGCCCAAAGCCTTTAGATTGAATAAAGAATGGTACCAATCATCTGGGTCAATTCGGAAATAATGGATCGCTCCTGATAAAATCTTGAAGGGTTGCCCGTTTAAATAGAAAGCATCTCGGATCTCAAATATTCCCATAAACTGCCCCCCTTTCTAGCATGTAACCCTTTTCATTTATTAATATAATAAATTTTTTTAAAAATGTCAACACTTTTAAAAAAAATATGTTAAAATAAGGTTAATAAGAGAAATGTAAAGAGAGGTAGCTACTATGGCAATTCCGAAGTATCAGTACATTAAAGATGATCTGAAGCAGCAAATCATTTCAGGAAAATTTGAAAACGGAGATAAATTTTATACCGAGGCTGAACTCATTAAAATTTATGATGTCAGCTCGATCACCGTTGTCCGTGCTTTGAATGACCTCGCTGCTGATGGCTACATTGTCCGCCAGCAAGGAAAAGGGACTTTCGTTTCTCGCGCTCGAAAACACAAACTCGTTGAATTTTCAGACGTTGAAACCTTTCCTATCCAAAAGGCGACTGTCAAAGTTCTATCGATCAAACGTGGAAATACCCTGGGCATCCTAGAAAAACTTGGACTCAACCCAACGCAGTTCTACTACAAGATTGAACGGGTTCGCAAGACTGGAAACGACACCTATATCTTCCACCAAACCTATATTCCTGAACAATACATCAATCCAAATTATCCAAATTTGGAATACTACAGTTCTATCTATGATCGCTTCAAAGAAGATTATCATATCCATATGAATGACGAACACTTTGAAGAAGTGAATGAAATCGTCTTTCCTACACCCAGCAAGGTCGCTAAGGTATTGGAAATCGATGAAAACTTCCCAACGGTCAAACAAGTGAAAATTACAAAATTAGAAGCCACTGGCCAAATCCTCGAGTACACCGAGACGTATAAGCGCGGGGACTACTACAAGATCAAATTTATCTCCTGCGACCGCGATCACTAAGAACGAAAAAGGCTGAGACATCTCGGTCTTTTTTATATAAACATTATAACACTCTTAAATTAGTTTTAAAAGATAAAAATGTAACTATTTATAATTAGTGACAAATTGTCCGGAGGAAATGTGTTCGAGATGGATCAAAGAGAGTGGGACAGAAATCGGTCGTTCGTTAGAATTCGATTTCGTCGTCCCACCTCCGCACAGTTGAGTAGGACTGTAAAAGCTGATGAAATCAGCGTAGTAGAGCCCACTCAACCACTGCGTCTTGCTCGACAATCCAAAAACAATTGAGAGGCTAGGACTTTTGTCCCAGCCTCTCTTCGTTTATTTTTCAAATTCCCGCTTTTCGTTGCGATTAGTCACCCAAACCAATGCGTTCGAAGATTTCATCCACCCGTTTAGTGTAGTAAGCTGGGTTGAAGATTTCGTCGATTTCTTCTTGAGTGAGACGTGAAGTCACTTCTGGATCTGCTTCAAGAAGTGGCTTGAAGTCTACTTGGTTATCCCATGATTGGGCAGTCTTCGGTTGAACAAGGTCGTAAGCTTGCTCACGCGTCATGCCTTTTTCAATCAAAGTCAACATGGCACGTTGACTGAAGATCAAACCAAATGTAGAGTTCATGTTGCGGATCATGTTTTCTGGGAAGACCGTCAAGTTCTTAACGATATTTCCAAAACGGTTGAGCATGTAGTCGATCAGAATAGTCGTATCTGGTGTGATGATCCGCTCAGCTGATGAGTGAGAGATATCACGTTCGTGCCAGAGAGCAACATTCTCATAGGCCGTAATCATGTGACCACGGATAACACGCGCAAGACCTGTCATGTTTTCAGAACCGATAGGGTTCCGTTTGTGAGGCATTGCTGAAGACCCTTTTTGACCTTTAGCAAAGAACTCTTCTACTTCACGTTGTTCAGATTTTTGAAGACCACGGATTTCAGTCGCCATACGCTCGATAGAAGTTGCAATGCTAGCAAGAACTGCAAAATACTCAGCATGGAGGTCACGAGGAAGGACCTGTGTAGAGATTTCTTGAGCACGGATCCCAAGCTTGTCACAGACGTATTTTTCAACGAATGGTGGGATGTTAGCAAAGTTCCCAACCGCACCAGAAATCTTACCAGCTTCCACACCAGCAGCCGCATGCTCGAAACGCTCGATGTTGCGCTTCATTTCGCTATACCAAGTCGCCAATTTAAGACCAAATGTTGTAGGCTCAGCGTGCACACCGTGGGTACGCCCCATCATGATGGTGAATTTGTGTTCTTTAGCCTTGTCTGCCACGATTTTAGTGAAGTTTTCAAGGTCCTTACGGATAATTTCATTGGCTTGCTTGTAGAGGTATCCATAGGCCGTATCGACCACGTCAGTAGACGTCAAACCATAGTGGACCCACTTACGTTCTTCACCAAGAGTCTCAGAAACCGCACGTGTGAAAGCCACCACGTCGTGACGAGTTTGTTGCTCAATTTCAAGAATACGGTCGATGTCAAAGTCCGCTTTTTCACGAATCAAAGCCACATCTTCCTTAGGGATTTCTCCCAACTCAGCCCATGCTTCGTCAGCCAAGATTTCCACCTCAAGCCAAGCACGGTATTTATTTTCTTCACTCCAAATGTTCGCCATCTCAGGGCGAGAGTAACGTTCGATCATGATTAAATTTTCTCCTCTATTTTCTTTTTCTCTATTGCTACAAAAAGTGAGATACCAACAACTAATTTGTCTAAGTATTTCTGGTATTCCATATAGTTACTGCTTATTTGATATTCTTTACTTTTTTCTTTACGTCCTACCACATCAATATTTTCAAATAATTGGTTTATCAATTCAATAATTACTGGTATTTTCGAATCATTACTATCAGGTTGCTTTAAAACAGATAGAATTTCAAAATTCTTTTCATTTGCTTCTTTAACTCGCTTTGTTTCTTTAGCAGTTGCAGCAGCATCATTAAAAAATGTTTTTTTGGACATAGAGCTTTGTATATCCAAGGGATTTTTTTCTTGTTCAAAAGTAGTATTACCGTTTTTTATTATGAATAGAAATTTTAATTTAGAAACTGAACCTAGGAACTCTGCGTATGACTTTTCTTTTTCTTCTGAAAATTCTCTTCTCTCGGAAGTATATTCAGTACGCAAAACCAAACGATAAGATTTTTGCAGTTCTATAACTGCATCAATGGTTTTTTCAATCCATTCTTGTCTATCCTTCAAAATTAGATTAACACGATTAGTCTTATTGGTATTTCTAATAGTTACATAGTTATTGACTCCTAGTGAAATTACTGCAACAAATGCAGTGAGTGCGGACCATTGAAATTCCCCTTTTGAGTTGTAAAAGATACTCATACCTCGACACAAAATTACTAATATTACAAATATAATAATTATTATTATAAACAGGTAAACCAGAATTTGTATTATTCTTTTCAAACCATCTAGAAATTGTGAGATTTTCTTATTCATACCCTAAAAATCAATCCCCTCCCCAAACTCAGCTACATTGTCAGGCACATCACTAAACAACGTCACATGCCCCATTTTGCGGTTGTGCTTTGCTTCTAGTTTACCATACAAGTGGAGGTGGGCGCTTGGATTTTCTGTCACAAATTTTTCAGCAGCTTCGACGTGTTGACCGAGAACATTGAGCATGACTGCAGGCGCATGGAGGTGGATGGCTGGCAATGGTGCTCCGAGAACACCGAGAATATGGGTATCAAACTGCGAAAAGTCACAGGCTTCAATCGAGTAGTGGCCTGAATTGTGTGGACGTGGCGCGATTTCGTTGACAATGATGTCATCAGCTGTCGCAAACATTTCTACACAAAGAGTTCCAGAGAGGTTCAGTTGTTCAGCGATTCGCACTGCCATAGCTTTGGCTTTCTCAGCCAGACTGTCAGAAATGCGAGCTGGCACAATGGTTTTTGAAAGAATATTGTTGCGGTGGATATTTTCCTGAACGGGGAAGACTGTCACGTCCTTGCCATTACCAGACACGATGACAGAAATCTCAAGGTCAAAGTTGACAAATTCTTCCAAAACACACTCGGCTGAATCGGCCAGTGCATAGGCTTCTTCCAAGTCTGCTTCTGAACGAATAACCTTTTGACCATGGCCATCGTAACCACCGGTCGCAGTCTTGAGGACATAGTTTTTCGACAGGTTGATGTCCGCCAAATCTTGGCTTGAAGTTACAACCTTATAAGGTGCAACGGTGACTTGAGCCTTATTTGAGAGAAAGTCCTTTTCAAAAATCCGATTTTGAGAGATGCGAAGCAGGTCAGTCCCTTGTGGAAGCTGTCCTTCTTTGATAACAGCGTCAAGGCCGTCAGCATCCACATTTTCAAATTCATAAGTGAGAACATCACAGCGGTCCGCCAATTGACGAAGAGCCTCTACGTCGTCGTAAGGGGCTGCGATAATTTCCGCCACACGGGAGGCTGGGCAATCAGCTGCTGGGTCCAAAGCGATAACCTTGTGTCCCATGTAGATAGCTGAGATCGCCATCATCTGACCGAGTTGACCACCACCGATGATACCAATTGTTTTAGTTGAGCTCATTTGTAGACTCCTCTGCGATTTTTCCTTGTTCTTCAGCGAAATCCGCTAACTCTGTCGCAATAGCCTGGTCCTCTACTGAAAGAAGGCGGAGGGCAAAGAGGGCTGCGTTGGTCGCACCAGCTTCACCGATCGCCATGGTTGCGACTGGCACCCCACCTGGCATCTGAACGATAGAATAGAGTGAATCCACACCGCTAAGAGTACGTGATTTGACGGGCACACCGATGACTGGAAGGGTTGTTTTAGCAGCCACCATACCTGGTAAATGCGCAGCGCCACCCGCACCAGCGATGATGACCTTGATACCACGACTACGTGCTTCTTCCGCATGTTTGAACATGAGGTCCGGTGTCCGGTGTGCGGAAACAACTTTCTTTTCGTAGGCTACACTAAAACGGTCTAGTACTTCTGCTGTTTTTTGCATGGTTGCCCAGTCGGATTTTGAGCCCATAATAATGGAAATTACTGGTTTAGTCATAATTTTTCCTTTTTCTTTTTTGATAATGGTCTTAGGTGGTGGGGACGGAAGCAAACCTTCGGTTTCATTCCTAAACTTTGAGCCTAAGGTCTCAAAGTTTCCCCCGACCAGAACAGATGCTGTTCTGGTCTTTTCACCACGGCGACCATTATCGGATTGGCGACTTCGTCGCTTTTGAAATTTTATTTGTTCGCCTTGCTACCGATATCTGTACGGTAGAAGAGGCCTTCTGTGTTTTGTTTGTTGAGTTCGTTGTAGATGATGTTTTGGCCGTCTTTGACGGTGTCTGCTGTAGTGACGAGCATATAGACACGGCCTCCATTTGAGAGGAGGTCTTGGCCATTTTCAGCGAATTTAGCACCGGCATAGTAAGTGATGATATCGCCCTCTGTCTTGGCTGGAAGCTTGACACCTTTCTCATAAGCGAGTGGGTAGCCGTTTGAGGCTACAACCACACCAAGTGTCACACCCTTATCCGTCCAAGTGATAGTTGGCTCTTTACCATCCAAAATATCCGTGATATTTTGCGCAAAGTCAGATGTCAAACGAGGCAAGATGATTTGCGTTTCAGGATCTCCAAAACGAGAGTTGAACTCGATGACTTTAGGGCCGTCAGCTGTCAAGATAAGACCAGCATAAAGGACACCAGTGTAGGGACGACCTTCTTTGATCATGCCCTCAAGGACTGGCTTGACAATGGTGTCAACCGCTGTGTCAACCACGCTCTGTGGCAAGTGAGGAACTGGCGCATAAGCACCCATTCCACCAGTGTTGGGACCCTTGTCACCATCATAGGCACGTTTGTGGTCTTGAGCCGTTGGCATGATGTAGAACTTGTCCCCATTGACAAAGGCAAAGAGAGAGAATTCTTCTCCATCAAGGAATTCCTCGATGACCACACGCGCACCTGAGTCACCGAATTTATTGTCCAGAAGCATCTCGTGAGCCGCTTCGACGGCTTGCTCGACTGTCTCCGCAACGACAACACCTTTTCCAAGAGCTAGTCCATCTGCCTTGACGACGATCGGAGCGCCTTTTTCTTCGATGTAGGCCTTGGCTTCCTCGAAATCTGAAAATGTGCCATAGGCTGCTGTTGGAACGTCGTATTTGACCATGATTTCCTTAGCAAAATCCTTAGACCACTCCAGCTCAGCCGCAGCCTTGGTAGGACCAAATGCTTTGAGTCCTGCCGCATTGAAATCATCCACGATCCCAGCCGCCAGGGCATCATCTGGACCAATGAAGGTCCAAGAAATATCGTTCGTTTTTGCAAAGTCAATCAGCTTAGAATGTTCGGAAATTCCGATATTGATCAAATCCAGACCGTCTAATCGCATCCCGTCATTACCAGGAGCCACAAAAACTTGCTCAACGTCTTTAGACTCCAACAACTTCTTGGCAATCGCATGCTCACGACCACCAGATCCAACAACCAAAAGTTTCATTTCGAACCTCTTTTGCGAATTATTTTATTAAATTATATCATAATCGTTCGCTTTATTCTATTAATTTCAGTGAATCTCCCTGAAATGCAGTAGAATCCAAACTTTTTTCCTTTTCAAACCCATTTCTGCATTCTTTTCCGAATAGTATAAGTGAGACCTACTAAATTAACGAAAAGGAGTATTATGCAAACCATTAAAAAATTCGTATTACTGACTTGCGCCACCTGGGGGATGCAAGGCGCCTTGGCTCATGCCGATCAAGCAACCAATGCTATCTATGCAGAAAAAGGGAAACTCATGATCCATCTTGGAAATGTTCCAGCGAAGTACCAAAAGATTCAAGTCCCCATCTGGTCTGATCAGAATGGCCAAGATGACCTGATTTGGTATCCTGTGGAACGCAGTGACACCGGATTCAATCTAGAAGTACCTTTAATCAACCATTCTGATCAAGCTGGGCTTTACCATGTCCATGTCTATGGCGTCGAGGGCAATGGACAAGTAGCTGGCCTTTACCCTCTCACGACCAGCGTCCAAGAAAAAGACCTAGCTTCTTCCCAACCCAAGATCACGATCAAACCGGTCTCCTCACAAGAATTCGAGGTAGACCTGAAGTTATTCGAGGATGTGGAGGAGATTGTCTTTCCCATCTGGTCAGAAGAGAACGGGCAGGACGATCTGGTCTGGTACCCCGCAAAGAAGATCGCACCTGGACATTTCCAACTGCGCTTTCAGGCCCAAAAACACAAGGGAAGTGGCCTATTTCACCTACACGTCTACCAGAAAAAGAAGGGGCAACTGCAAGGAATGTTCCCAACTACCTTTCAAGTGGAAAAGGCAAGGCCAAAGCTCACTCCACTCGCGACGCATCCAGGAAACACCTACCCCATCGGTGAATGTACCTGGGGTGCCAAAGAATTAGCTCCTTGGACCCACAACTGGTGGGGAAACGGTGGCATGTGGGCAGCTAGTGCACGCGCCGCGGGATTCCGTACAGGAGATACCCCAGAGGTCGGCGCCATCGCCTGTTGGGACAATGGAGGATATGGCCACGTCGCTCTTGTAACAGACGTCGAACACGACCAAAAAATTCAGATTCAAGAAGCCAATTACAACGGCCATCGCTATATCGACAACTTCCGTGGCTGGTTCGACCCGACCAATCCCGTCTGGGGAACGGTCACCTATATCTATCCCGATTAAGGTCTTCATGACAACCAAAACAGGCACCCATCTATTGATGCGTGCCGTTTTTGATTAATGACGGAAGTGACGAACTCCTGTGAAGACCATGGTTAAATCATGTTTGTCAGCCGCTTCGATAGACTCTTGGTCACGGATATTATTGAATGTTATTTCATGTAACTTTCTAAACTTATTTGAATTTTTGGCATAATTTGGTGCATGACTTTAAGATTCGTATAGGTTAATGCCATCGCTACGAAAAGATATGCAGTGACTGACAGCAGAGAAATCTCAGAAGGCCAATAATGGGAAATAATCATTAAAACTATTGGTAGTTCTAGGGTTACTGTGACAACTCCGGGAACATAGCCCCTAAATTGCAGGCACATGATATAATGGATGATGAAATGAGCTGTATAAGCTATTACAAAAGATAAATAGAGTAAACTGTTGTGAGTTATTTGACAGAATCCAGAAATAAACACCAGGATGATAAATTCCTCTAAAACACCTACTGCAAAGGCAGAACCCTGTGTGACAGAACCAAAAAATGGTTTCTTAAAAGTCAGTAACTTTTGATAATGCCGTTTTTTCCACAAGGGCATAAAGATCATCTCTTCAAAATCATGTAAAATAAATAAAATAGGCAGCATCCAAACATTAAAAAGAATGCTCATATCTTTACCTCCTTACTAACAACTAACAATTGTACAATGTTAAAAATAAATGATAATCATATATCACGCGCAATACATTTAGTATAAAGACAAACTGTTACAAAAACAAGAGGTTGAGTGAAATTGGCACAGTTTGACCAAAAGTGTGACAGGAAAGGAAAAATACTATGGAATATCAAACGCGACAATGGCTGGAGGAAGCCTTGTTCGATTTATTAGCAACTAAGAAGTCTCTCCAAAATATCAGCATTGCTGAACTCAGCGAGCATGCCCAAATTGCTAGACGGACGTTTTATCGTTATTACCATTCAAAAGAGGAAGTTCTTACGAATTATTTAGACCGCTTAATCCTAGACTATATTAGCAAACTTCAAACAGAAAAGCTGACTAATTTTGAAGATTTAGTGAACCTTTTCTTTCATTATTGGAGCCAGTACACTGAGCCATTAAAAATTTTGCAAGACGCAAACTTGCTCGTGCTTATCTTGCAAAGGTCTTATGATAAGCTTTCTGCTACTTATACCGCTGTCATGGCACCTTGGCATGTTACAAACAGTAATCAAAGACAAATCACCTATGATAGTAGATTCATAGGTGGCGGTCTCTACAATATTTTTGATGAATGGTTAAAAGGAGATTATAAAGCCTTGCCTGTTAACGAGCTAGTCACTACAGCCTTAAACACCCTAAAACGTATGAAGAATAGTTAAGTGAGAAGCTGATTTTTCGAGATTAGTTACGAACAATTCTAACAAATCGTTTTAATAATTTCTAAAACTAAAATGCTTATTATTTTAAACATACAAAAAGAGAAGACCACTTGTATCTTCTCTCATTGTAAGCAATAAATCATTCATCATAATTAATAATGAGCTAATTTTTAAATACCCATTAATGTCTAAAATGTCTTACACCCGTAAAGATCATGGTCAAACCATGTTTATCAGCCGCTTCGATAGACTCTTGGTCACGGACTGATCCACCTGGCTGGATGATAGCCTTGATACCTGCTTTAGCGATTTCTTCCACGTTATCTGCAAATGGGAAGAAGGCATCTGAAGCAAGAACAGCGCCATCAAGACGGTCTTTAGCTTGATCAATGGCGATGCGGACGGAAGCCACACGGTTAGTTTGACCAGGACCAACACCAAGTGTCATGTGGTCGTTAGTCACAATGATACCGTTTGATTTGACATACTTGATGGCTTTCCAAGCAAACTCAAGAGCTGTCGCTTCTGTCTCAGTTGGTTGGCGTTTGGTCACCACTTGCCAGTCAGCTGGACTTTCTTTCACCACGTCTTGGTTTTGAACGAGGAGACCTCCAACAACACCAGTGTATTCTGCTTCTGCTTCACTAGCATCTTGAGCATCAAATGGCAATTCAAGGATACGCAAGTTTTTCTTCTTGGTTGTCAAGATTTCAAGTGCTTCGTCTGTATAGCTTGGTGCAATGATGATTTCAAGGAAGACACCGTGCATTTTCTTAGCCGTCGCAGCATCTACCTCACGGTTGAGAACGACGATCCCACCAAAGATAGACACTGGGTCAGATTCATAAGCGTAGTCCCAGGCTGTTTCGATGTCGTCAGCTTGACCAATCCCACATGGGTTCATGTGTTTCAAAGCCACAACGGTTGGACGGTCTTTGAAATCACGGATGATCCGAATCGCAGCGTCAGCATCACGGATATTATTGAAGGACAATTCCTTGCCGTTCAGCTGTTTAGCGGAAGCAATGGAGTATTCCGTTGGAAGAGCTTTTTGATAGAAATCTGCGTCTTGTTGGGGGTTTTCGCCGTAACGCATGGGTTGCTTGAGATCATAAGTCAAAGTGAGTTTTTCAGGTTTTTCTTCACCCACTTGAGCTGTGAAATATGCCGCAATCAAGGCATCATAAGCCGCTGTGTGACGGAATACTTTAGCTGCCAAACGTTGGCGAGTTTCGTAGCTTGTTTCGCCGTTTGCTGCCAATTCTTCCAAAACTACAGCATAGTCAGCAGGGTCTACTACAACTGTTACGCTAGCGTGGTTCTTCGCTGCGGAACGAAGCATAGATGGACCACCGATATCGATGTTTTCCACCGCGTCAGCGTAAGTCACGTCTGGTTTGAGAATAGTCTCCTTGAATGGGTAAAGGTTGACCACCACAAGGTCAATCAATTCGATCTGATTATCCTTAGCCGCTTGAAGGTGGCTATCGAGGTCACGACGAGCGAGAAGCCCCCCGTGAATGTTTGGGTGGAGGGTCTTCACACGACCATCCATCATTTCTGGGAAACCAGTCACATCATCAATGGCAATGGTGTCTACCCCCGCATTGTCAAGGACAACTTTGGTCCCACCTGTCGAGATGATATCCCAACCAAGTTTTTTAAGTTCTTGGGCAAATTCAACAATGCCCGCTTTGTCTGAGACTGAAATAAGTGCTCGTTTTGTCATTTTTCTTTCTTTTCCTTTTTTAAAAAAGTTCTTCATCTGCTACAGTCGAAAATTTTCTTCCAGCTCTAGCACTTCCTTATTTTCGTGCAACGCCCAAACGTTCCAAGACTTCTGGATACAACTTGTACTCTGTTTCATGGATGCGGGTTTCGAAAGTATCAAGGGTATCATCTGCCAGCCGTGGCACACGGACTTGTTTGATGACCTTACCGGTATCCACGCCCGAGTCCACCCAGTGAATCGTCACACCGCTCTCAGCAACGCCTGCATTCCAAGCATCCTCAATGCCATGAGCCCCTGGAAATTCTGGAAGATAAGCCGGGTGAATATTGATGATACGGCCTTCATAGGCCGCTAGCAAGGTTGGGCCAACGATTTTCATATAGCCTGCCAAACAGACTAGGTCAATCTCGTGCTCATCCAAGAGTTTGACGATAGCTTCTTCGTAAGCCACTTTATTGTCAAATTCTTTGAGTTCAAAGGCATAGCTAGCCACACCTAGATTTTTGGCACGTTCTATGACATAGGCATCCCGGTGATCTGAAAAGACAAATTCTACTGGAAATTGTTCCGCAATCACTTGGAAGTTTGAGCCGTTGCCAGAGGCAAATACAGCAATCTTCATATTCGATACAAAGGGACGTTTCGGCTAGCCGAACAGTTTCGTAGAAAAATAGGAAATCATTGCTGGGTGCTTGCACACAAAATGATTTCTCTTTTTTCCTAGAAAATGAGTCCCGTGTTCAGTTAGGCTTGCTAACTAAACACTCCTTTCTACAATTTCTCCGTACAAAATGGTGATAGCACCATTATTTAATCACCACACTTGCGCCAGCCTTCTTCACAATACGACCGATTTCATAGACCGGTTCGTCAAGAAGTTCTTTGACACGCTCCACATTTTCTGGTTTAACCGCAAGCATGAGGCCAACTCCCATGTTGAAGATTTCAAACATTTCTTCGTGTTTGATGTCACCATGTTTTTCAAGGGCTTTGAAAATTGGAAGGACTGGGACTTTGCTTTCGTCAATTTCAGCAGCCAAGTCATCTGCGAACATACGTGGGACATTTTCGATGAAACCACCGCCTGTGATGTGGGCAATCCCATTCACCAATCCTTCTTTGATGAGTGGCAAAGCCGCCTTGACGTATATACGAGTTGGTTCAAGAAGAACGTCTTTAAGTTTTTTGCCTTCCAATTCTGGGAGAACTTCTTCACCTGTGTAATCCGCAAAGACACGACGAACAAGTGAGTAACCATTTGAGTGGATACCGCTTGAAGCAAGACCAAGAATCACATCCCCTACTGCTACTTTTGAACCGTCGATGATTTGAGATTTTTCAGCGACACCTACTGCGAAACCAGCCAAGTCATAGTCATCTTCACCGTACATACCAGGCATTTCAGCAGTTTCACCACCAATGAGGGCTGCACCAGCTTGCACACATCCTTCAGCCACACCAGCAACGACCTGTTCTAGTTTAGCTGGTTCATTTTTACCAGTTGCGATATAGTCAAGGAAGTAAAGAGGCTCAGCACCTGCAGCGATGATATCGTTAACACACATAGCCACACAGTCTTGGCCGATCGTATCGTGCTTGTTGTACTTGATAGCCAGCATGAGTTTCGTTCCAACACCATCTGTACCTGAGATCAAAACGGGTTCTTTAACACCTGTCTTTGAAAGGTCAAACATACCACCGAAACCACCAAGAGCTCCCATGACACCCGCACGCTCTGTACGAGCCACGTGTTTTTTGATTCGTTCAACAACTTCATAACCCGCTTCAACGTCTACACCAGACTGCGCGTATGCATTTTTATTTGTCATTTTATTTCTTCCTTTTCATTTCCTATCGATAAAAACTTGTCTTTTCATCCAAACTTCTACGGTATTCTTCTTCGTAATCGTACAACGGGGTTGGGTAATTCCCGTCAAAGTAAGCGACACAAAGACCACCGTTTGGCGCATCTGTTTCGATACCGATAGAATCAATCAAGCCCTCGATAGAGAGATAGGTTAAGCTATCTGCCCCAATGATTTGGCGAGTTTCTTCAACCGTATGATTGGCCGCAATCAATTCCTGACGCGTCTGAATATCAATCCCGTAAAAGCAAGGATAAGCTAAGGCTGGACTACCAATAGCAACGTGAACTTCTGTTGCCCCTGCTTCTTTCAACAATTGAACAATTCTCCGAGACGTCGTTCCACGAACAATCGAGTCATCAATCATCACGACCCGTTTTCCTTTAACGACACCAGAAACGGCAGACAATTTCATCCGAACCCCTTGCTCGCGCAACTCTTGAGTTGGTTGGATAAAGGTCCGTTGAGTGTATTGGTTTTTGATCAAGCCCATTTCATTTGGCAGGCCAGATTCTTCCGCAAAGCCCATAGCTGCACTGAGTGAGGAATTCGGCACCCCAACCACGATATCCGCTTCATGCTTGAACTCACGCGCCAATTGTGCACCCATTCTCTTACGAGCTGTATGAACATTGACTCCATGAATATTTGAGTCAGGTCGAGCAAAATAGATGTACTCCATCGAACAAATCGCTAGCTGTGTATCCGTCGTATAGGTATCGTATTGGATGCCGGTATCATCGATAATCACCACTTCACCTGGCTTCACATCGCGCACCCACTCTGCACCAATCACTTCAAAAGCACAGGTTTCAGAAGAAACAACAACAGCTCCATTGGCCATTTTCCCAATAGAAAGTGGTCGGAAACCATTTGGATCAAGGGCTGCAATCAACTTGTCTTCAAACATTAAAAGATAGGCAAAACCACCTTTGACAAGGCTGAGGGCTTCTTTCACTTTTCCCATAAGGCTCGGATTGTGGCTACGTCGAATCAAGTGGGCTAAAATTTCGGAATCTGAAGTTGAACTAAAAATAGCTCCTCTTTGTTCCAACTCTTTTTTCAATGATGCAGCATTGGTCAAATTTCCATTATGCGCTAGTCCAAATTGCATATCATGAAAGCGAAAAAGGAAAGGCTGGATATTGTCTACAGAAGCTTCTCCTGCAGTCGCATAACGCACGTGCCCGATAGCACCTGTACCTGTTAATTTATCCAAATTAGCAGGATTTTTAAAGACTTCTGATAAGAGTCCCATATCTCGATAGCGCTTCAAATTTCCCTTGTCATTGGAGAGGATACCTGCCCCCTCCTGACCACGGTGCTGTAAACTATGAAGCCCAAAATAGGTTAATTTAGCGGCATCTGGATGACCCCAGATCCCAAAAACACCACATTCTTCATTAAGAGATTTTACTTCGTATGTCATTTATTTACCTTCTTATTTCCCAGTAAAATATTTCACAGCTGAAGCAAAGAGATGTTGATCTTTGCTTCCTGGGATATTTTGGAAGAGCCCTTCTTCATAACGTTCTGAGTGACCCATCTTCCCAATAATTTGGCCGTTCTTACTAGTGATCCCTTCGATTGCATTGACAGAACCATTTGGATTGTATTTTGAATCCATGCTTGGTTTACCTTCGAAGTCAACATACTGTGTAAAGATTTGACCATTATCACGAAGCTCAGCAAATTCTTCAGCTGTCACGACAAATTTACCTTCACCGTGTGATACTGGGATGGCATGGATGTCACCAACTTTCACGCCTGCAAGCCATGGTGAGTTCGTGTTGGCAATCCGTGTTTCAACCATCTTAGCCGCGTGTTGGTTGGCATCATTGTAGAAGAGGGTTGGACTCGTACTGCTCGCATCTTCAAAGTTACCGTATGGAAGAAGGCCTGATTTGACAAGGGCTTGGAATCCGTTACAGATACCGATGATCAAACCACCGCCTTCGATGAAGTGATCAATGGCTGCACGCACTTTTTCATTGAGCAAGATATTCACGATGAATTTAGCTGATCCATCTGGTTCATCCGCTGCTGAGAAGCCACCTGCAAAGAAAATAATATTAGCTTTTTCGATGTTGTCAACCATGGTGTCAACAGACTTGACAATTGCTTCTTCGTTAAGTGTGACAAATGGTACTAAGTTGACTTTCGCACCTTCTTTTTCAAAGGCCTTTGCTGAATCGTACTCAGAGTTGGTACCTGGGAATACTGGGATGTAAACCACTGGTGTTTCAACTGTTTCTTTAGCTTTGATAACAGCATCCGATGATACAGCAGGCACTTCTTCAAGTTCAGTTGCCTGTGCAAATTCCGTTGGGTAAACTTCTTCCAATTTACCTTGGAAGGCACTGTCAAGTTTGTGTCCATCCAGCGTTACACCGTTGACAAGCAGTGTAAAGTCCGCAACTGTTTGTCCAATCTTAGTAACACCTGCAATCTCTTCTGGAGATGTGAAGACGAATCCACCCAATTGGGCTGTCAAGCTAGTGTCAAGGTTAGCTAATTCGACATTTGCTCCGATATGGTTACCAAATGTTGCAAGGGCAAGAGCTTCAACCACACCACCATATTTGACAGCTGATGCAGATGTGACTTTGTGATCAGCTTGGATGGCTTCAAACTGAGCAAAGTTAGACTTGATAAGATCAAAGTCAATTTCTTGTGCCAAAGCTTGACCTGGTATGTAATAGATATTTTCACCAGCAGCTTTAAATTCTGGAGAAAGGACCTTACGGCTATCTGCTGTTGTGACACCAAAAGCAACCAAGGTTGGTGGTACTGTCAATTCTTCAAAGGTACCAGACATAGAGTCCTTACCACCGATAGATGGCAAACCAAGTTGAATCTGAGCTTCGATTGATCCAAGGAGAGCAGCTACGGGTTGACCAAAACGCTCTGCTTGTTTATCCATACGCTCGAAGTATTCTTGATAAGAGAAACGAGCCTTAGACCAGTTGGCACCAGCAGCAACCAAACGAGCAGTTGCTTCGATGACCGCATAAGCAGCACCATGATATGGAGACCATTCTGCGATATATGGGTTGAAGCCTTGCGCCATGACAGAGGCAGTTGTTGTCACGCCATGTTGGACTGGCAATTTCTGTACTGAAGCTTCAGTTGGTGTGATTTGGTAGCGACCACCAAGTGGGTGATTGACTGTTGAACGACCAACTGAGCTATCAAAGATGGTTTGTAACCCTTTTTGGCTGGCATGGTTCAGGTCAGCCAAGACTTCAAGAGTATCTGCTTCAAGGGTTCCAGCAGATGTTTGACGTTCTTCTGGCAACTTGACATCCTTGTCAACCACCTTAGCATCTACAACGACACGTACACCATTTGTGTCAAGGAAACGACGTTCCAAATCAACAATTGTTTCACCATTCCAGTGCATGACAAGATTTGGTTTTTCAGTCACGGTTGCAACGACAACAGCATCAATATTTTCTTTGTTACATGCTGCAACGAAGGCATCTACATCTTCTGGACGAACCACCACGGCCATACGTTCTTGAGATTCAGAGATGGCAATTTCGGTACCATTCAAGCCTTGGTATTTCAATGGCACTTTGTCAAGATCAATTTCAAGACCATCTGCCAATTCACCAATAGCCACACAGACACCACCAGCTCCAAAGTCATTTGATTTCTTGATAAGACGTGTCACTTCACCATTACGGAAAAGACGTTGAATCTTACGTTCTTCAATGGCATTCCCTTTTTGGACCTCAGCACCAGCTGTTTCAACAGATTCAACCGTTTGAACTTTAGAAGAACCTGTCGCACCACCGACACCATCACGTCCAGTCTTACCACCGAGCAAGATAATCACATCACCAGCTTCAGGTTTTTCACGGACCACATTTTCCTTAGGAGCCGCACCGACAACTGCACCTAGCTCCATACGCTTGGCAACGAAACCTGGGTGGAAGTATTCACGAACATAAGTTGTTGCAAGACCAATTTGGTTACCATATGAAGAATAACCGTGAGCTGCTGTTTTAGAAATCACTTGTTGTGGCAATTTCCCAGCGCGAGTCGCTGAAATTGGAGCTGTAATATCACCAGCGCCTGAGATACGCATGGCTTGGTAAACGTATGAGCGACCTGACAATGGGTCACGAATGGCACCACCGATACAAGTAGCCGCACCACCAAATGGTTCAATCTCCGTTGGGTGGTTATGAGTTTCGTTTTTGAACATGAGAAGCCATGGTTCTTTGACACCATTGACATCCACTTCAATTTCAACAGAGCATGCATTGATTTCATCAGACACTTCCATGTCGTCCAAACGACCATTGGCACGCTCATAACGACCAAAAATAGTCGCCATATCCATCAAGGTTTGAGGTTTTTCTGTACGTCCCAACTCATCACGCATGGCGATATATTTGTCATAAGTCGCTTGCAATTGTTTTTCAAATTTAGAAGCTGAGAAGTCGATGTTTTTCAACTCAGTCTCGAAAGTTGTGTGACGGCAGTGGTCAGACCAGTAAGTATCCAAAACCTTCAACTCAGTCTCAGTTGGTACACGTCCAATGGACTTGAAATAGTCTTGAATGAAGAGAAGGTCATCCACTTCCATGGCCAACCCTTGCTCAGCCTTATACTGTGTAAAATCTTCTGCCGTATAAGTTTCAAAGAAATCCAAACTTGGAATGGTCTTGTCAGACTCAGAGAAATCCTGCTTCGCAATACCAACAGTGATATCTTTGAAACGAGAATCCACTGGGTTCAAGAGATAGTTTTTGACAGCTTCCAACTCATTCGCATCAATATCTTTGTTAACCAAGTACAATTGAGCAGTGTTCACCGTTACATCATTTGAACTACCAAGCAACAGCAAAGCTTCTTGTGAAGAGGCCGCACGTTGGTCAAATTGACCAGGCAAACTTTCGATAGCAAAGAAAGCAACCTTCTCAAGATCAGCCTTAACCACAGCTTCATCCAAAACAGTATCGGTCACTTGCTCAGAGAAGATATGTTTTTCTGCACGCGCAAACAAATCTTCCGACAAATTAAAGACATCGTAAACCTGAACAATCCGAAGATCCTTCAAAGTTTTCAACTGAAGATTATGCTGTAATTCTTTTACTAAAGAGTCAGATTTCACACGAAAATCAGCTTTTTTCTCAACGAAAATACGTTTATCCATTTTATTTCCTTTAATTCTATTCAAATAGGTTATTGAAGGCGAGGGTTTTCCATTTCAAACAGGGTTACTTCAACCCTTGCAATTTCTCCAATACAACTTCATATACATCTGTCAAGCTACCGAGGTCTCTACGGAAAACATCCTTGTCCATATGGTGCCCTTCAGCGTCCCAAAGGCGGCAGTTATCTGGAGAGAATTCATCTGCCAAGATGATCTTCCCATCCTTATCAAAACCAAACTCCAATTTGAAATCAATCAAACGAAGACCAATTTGTGCAAACCAATCCTTCAACAACTCATTGATACGACGTGTTTCTGCCTTAATATAAGCAATTTGTTCATCATTGGCAACACCCAAGAATTTCACGTGTTCGTCGTTGATAAACGGATCATCCAACTCATCGTTTTTATAGTAAAATTCAACGATTGGAGTTTCCAATTCCAACCCTTCTTCAACGCCAAAACGCTTAGAGAAAGAACCCGCCGTCACGTTCCGAAGCACAACCTCCAAAGGAATGATTTTCACTTTTTTATTGAGTTGTTCGGTGTCAGAAATTCGTTCGATAAAGTGTGTTGCCACACCGGCAGCATTCAATTTTTCAAAAATAAGAGACGAAATCTGATTATTCAGCACACCTTTACCCTTAATAGTCTCCTTACGAGCCCCATTTAGCATGGTTGCTTGGTCCTTATAGACCGACTTAATCACATGTTCGTCCTCAGTAGTATAGATATCCTTAGCTTTTCCAGTATAAATCAGTTGATTGCTCATGATTTTGTTCGCCTTTCGTATTTTATCACCTACATTCTATCATACAAAAAGCGCATTTTCAATAAATTTCCGTACAATATAAGCAGAATCCGAATGAAAAGGACAGAAAAAAAGACCATCCAGAATAATCTCTGAACGATCCATTTTTCATTAGTGACCAGCAGTTCGTTTTTCAATATAATCTACAACATCCCCAACCGTGTTGAATTCATCAATCACCTTATCTGGGATTTCCAATTGGTATTCATCTTCCAACTCGATGATAAATTCCATCAATTCAACGGAGTCTGCCTGTAAATCCTTGCGCAAATCCAACTCCAAAGATACTTGGAAATCCGCCCCTTTGCGGTCTTTGAGATAAGCTTCGATCGTAGCTAAAATGTCTTTTTTTGAACCCATATATTACTCCTCCTTTGATAATTCCTTCACTGATTTTCCAACAACATCCGTCTCTAACATGGTTCGAATCTGACGAATGGTGCTATAGACCGCTTTCGCATCACTTGAACCATGCGTTTTGACAACAGGTGCTTGAAGGCCAAACAAGACTGCTCCTCCAACATCTGAGAAATCCAAGGTTTGCTTCAATGATTTCAGCCGATCCTTGAGCAAGAAAGCTCCTAGTTTCGCCTTCCAGTTTCCAGTGGCGATCGCTTGCTTCAATTGCTTCAAGATGCCAAAAGCTGTCCCTTCCATGGTTTTCAAGACAGCGTTTCCCGTGAAACCATCCGCCACAACAACATCAGCAACGCCATCCATCAAGTCACGCGCTTCTACGTTGCCAATAAAATGAATGGACTCGTCCTCAGACAGCAATTGATAGGTTTCCTTGCGCAAAGGATCTCCCTTGCTTGCTTCTGTCCCATTGTTCAATAGACCCACGCGCGGTTTTTGAATCCCACGCACATTTTCCGCATAGTAAGATCCCATCACAGCATACTGATGCAAGTGCTCCGGTGTATTTTCCGCATTGGCACCTAAGTCCATCATATCATAACCACGTCCATCAACCGTTGGAAGTGTCGACATCAATCCAGGGCGTTCCACCCCTTTGATGCGGCCAACGATAAAGAAACCAGCCGCTAACAAGGCACCGGTATTCCCCGCAGATAGCATGGCATCCACATCCCCAGTCTTCACATCTTTAGCTGCCAAGACCATCGAAGCCTGCTTCTTCCGACGAATGGCACGCGTTGGCTCATCATCTGAATCGATTTTTTCTTCTGTGTGCACAATGGACACACGTTCCGTCGCTGTCAAATAGTTCTTAATTTTTGCTTCATCGCCATACAAGACAATTTCGATATCACTAAAATCACGAATGGCTTGATTCACGCCTTCTACTAAGGCTTGAGGTGCATTGTCGCCCCCCATTGCATCTACTGCAATTTTTTTCATGTTTCACCTCCAGATGAATCTTTCATAATCGCTCCCCAATCACTCAAGGAGTCGATAAACTTTTTAGCTTTTAAATGGATCCCTACATACTCCTCATACAACTGATCCATCGCTTGACGTAGAGCTACTTTCATATCTGCTTGTAGGGAAATCGTCTCTAACTCACTGAATCGTACGGCTTGGAACTGATCCAATAAATAGAGAACATTTGGATGCCAGTGGGCACGCCACTCATCCTGATCATAATGGTCTGGGCAAAGCACTCCGCTATACCGGAAGGAATAATCAAAAGGAAGACCAACCCGATGGCAAAAACAACATTCATGTAGGTTTAAGACAACCCCAAACCGCGAAAGGATCTGAATCTCAAAAATATTGGTCAAAACCTCATAATCCAAGCCCTCTTCCATCAAAGATAAGGTCTTCTCCAAAAAAGCAAACAAGGCTGGATCCACCTGATTATCCTGAATACTGGCATCCGCAAGCGCCAAAACATAGGTCGCATAAGAAAGAGCAAAAAGATCTGCATTGATTTTTTTATAGACCTGCACATCTTGAACATCATCGATATAACTCAGCCCATCATCATTGATTTTCAGCAACATATCTGCCGTAACCAAGGGCTGCAACATGGGATTTAACCGTGATTTTCCAGCATGTTTTACAAAAAACATCCGCTTACCCGATTTCTCCGTGAAGATCTTGACCAATTTATCATCCTCACGAAAATCCCGATTATACAGCACAATGCCCCGGGTCTCAATTGACTCCAGCATGTTCTTCCATGTACTCCTTCAAGCGTTTCATAGCTTCCTTGATCACTTCCATACTGGCCGCATAAGACAAGCGCACATAGCCTTCGCCGTATTGACCAAAAGCAGCCCCAGGGATGAAAGCAACCGCTTTTTCACGCGCAAAATCTTGCAAGAAAGCAAAGGAATCCTGATTGTAACCATCTGGGATTTTAGCAAAAATATAGAAAGCCCCATCTGGCTTAATCATCTCAAACCCAAGTGCAGACATCTTTTCGATGATATAATCCCGACGTTTCACATATTCCTTCTTCATCGGTTCCGCATCATTCCGACCCGCAGTCAAGGCCTCAATCGCAGCATACTGGTTCATGGTCCCAGCAGCAGTAACCAAATACTGATGGCTCTTGATCAATTGCGCTGTTAATACAGCAGGCGCAAAAATAAAGCCAAGCCGCCAACCTGTCATCGCATGAGATTTGGACAAGCCATTGATGACAATGGTCTGCTCAGGAATAAATTCTGCCATAGAAACATGCGCTTTTCCTGTATAAGTTAACTCTGAGTATACTTCATCACAGACAACAAACACTTCATATTTTTTCAAGACCTCAGCCAATTCTGCCATCTGTTCGCGCGAATAAGTGACCCCTGTTGGATTGGCTGGATAATTGAGAACAACGGCCTTCAGCTTGTCTCCTTGCTCCACAATAGCTTTTTCCAACTTTTCAGGTGTCAAAATAAATTGATCCGCCGTCGTATCAATTTCAACAACATCCGCCCCAACCAGATTCACAATAGGCTCATAACCCGGATAAGTCGGTGCAGGAAGAAGGACCACATCCCCAGGTTCCAAGATTGCCGTTAAGGTTGCGGATAAGGCTTCCGTCGCCCCAATCGTGACCAAAATTTCATCCTCCGGACGATAGTGAAGACCATATTTATCAGCCACAAATTGACTCGCAGCCTCACGCAAAGCCAGTAAACCACTCATCCCAGTGTAATGACTAAAATTCGCATCAATCGCAGCTTTTCCCGCCTCTTTGACATGTTCTGGAGTCGTAAAATCCGGTTCCCCCAACGTCAAACGCAAGACCCCAGGAATCGAAGAAATCGATTGGTCAAACTGACGAATCAAAGAAACTTCAATTCGATTGAGATTTTTATTAAACCGTTTCGTTAAATCCATAATCCACCTCCAAAAACAATTATATTCATTATACTATAAATAGAACCCCATCGCAAAAGAACAGGTAAACAAAAAGCCCCAACTTCAGATTTTCCCATACAATAGGTCAAATTTTACGAATTATATAAGTGAGAACTACTAAAGGAGAACACTTATGCCCACTCAACTCAGACACCCAGATCTATCCCCAACCATGGACTTAATTGCCAAAAAGATCTTCCACAAACAACACCTAACAGCCGATTTCATCCGAAGCGTCCTTAATATTCCCGTTGTTTCCGTTGAAATACTCGATGGCACTCAGATTCAATTAGCCGAATATGACCATCCAAATTTCTATACAGCCGTAGATGTTTGCGCTAAACTTGAAGACGGTACACAAGTGATCATTGAAGTTCAAGTTACTAAACAGCGCTCATTTTTCAATCGTATGCTTGCCTATTTAGCCAATCAAATTACTGATAACTTAAAACGTTTAAAAACCGATCAAAATAAGACCCACACCCTCTACTCCAGGATGGATCCTGTGTACTGTATCGCGATTCTTGAAAAAGAACACTTTGATGATGATCGAGCCTTTCATACCCTCTCTCTTTATGATGAGGAGACCCTAACTCCCGTCTATTCAGATTTTCACGGAAGTTCTCAACGACCACCAATGAAATTTGCATTCCTAGAACTGAACAAGTATAATAAAGATAAGATTACAGAATACCACTTACAAAAATGGTTTGAATTTTTCTCAAACAAACCCTTTGATATCGAGATGGATCCCGTGATCAAAGAAGCAGAAGAATTACTAGACCAAACCCAATGGACAGAGGAGGAAAAAAGAATGTTTGATCAAGAACGTAGAAACCGCGACCTCTACGAAGGAGCCATTGCTCAAGCCACTTACGACGGGCAACAATTGGGAATTAAACAAGGAATTGAAAAAGGAATTCAAAAATCTAAAACAGAGATGGCAAAAGCTATGTTAAAAGACAAACTGGATATTTCCTTCATCGTCAAATACACTGGGTTAACGACAGATGAAGTCCTCTCACTCCAATAAAGTTATCCAATCTAGGAGGAAAAAAAGAATGTTTGATCAAGAACGTAGAAATCGTGACCTCTACGAAGGAGCCATTGCTCAAGCCACTTACGACGGGCAACAATTGGGGATTCAAAAATCTAAAACAGAGATAGCAAAAGCTATGTTAAAAGACAAGCTGGATATTCCCTTCATCGTCAAATACACTGGGTTAACCCAACAAGAACTCCAACAACTTGCCCAAACTACTCACATATAACAAAAAGGCCTAGCACTGCTAAGCCTTTATTGTTTATTGTTGACCACGTGTAGCAACATACTTCAATTGATCTCCGTGTTTCGCCACAAAATCCTTCATTTCTGAATCAGGAATTTGACGGAGGTAGAGGTTAGAACGAATGGTTTCATCCTCTTCACGACAAGTAGACAATACCAAGTATTTATCCGTCGCTTTGATCTTGATATTAGGATTCTTGGTTTGACCATCCTCATAAACCTTCTTCAACTGTGTTGTAAAGTCCTCATCATCCTTAAAGCTCGTACGATAGAAAGCAGTTGTTTCAGGGACAATCACCAAGCACATTGCTTCATAATAGTACTTACGCTCAGGTGTTTCAACGACAACATAGGGATGTTGGTCAAAGAATTCTTGTTTGTCATAAAAATTCACATCGTTAAACATCCGGTGATCGCCAACCTTACTACCACGAGCATGACCAAATAGCCAAGTCAAACGGTCACTAAAATTCTTCTTATTATCCGTATCCATGAAGACTGTTCCCAAATATGGTTGGTAGCCACCATCAAAGGTCTTATCCAAATAGGTAGCGTTATCACCCGTTTGCACCACTGGCTCATCTAACTGAGTACCAGGAGCGTATATGTAAGCAATCGCTTCAGGGTTAACACCTGTTAATTGTGCAAACCGATTTTTTAGGTAATCTTTTTCTTCTTGACTAGGTTCATACTTCACTGCCTGAGATGAAGAATTACCAGTAGAGCGAGCAGTATTTTTAGCCGTATTAGAGGCCTTTCCACCAAATGGATTAAAGAATAAAAAGCCAGCTACAATAACGACTATTGCTACTATAGCAGCAAATAGAAGAGCAAATTTATTTGAACTTTTTTCTCCAGATCTTTTCATTAATTGATCTCCTCAAAACGATTTTTTCTAAAAAATAACACTGAGCCCAAGGACTCAGTGATATTTTTATGAGCTAATTAATTAGAAATTATTTAACTGCGCTAGTTTTTGGAAGTGATTTTTCACCAGCTTTAGCAGATGAAGCTTTACCGTCTTTACCAGCTTTAGCTGCTGCTTCTGCTGCTGCTTTGTTTTCAGCTGCTTTAGCTGCTGCTTTAGCATCTTTAGATGCAGGACGCAATGAACCACTTACTGCAGTTGCGTAGAATCCGCTAGGAGTATCAGCACCAGCTTCAACCTTAACGTCTACCAACCATTTAGTTCCATCATGTGGGTTTGTAACTTCAACAGTTTGAACACCAGCTTTAGTTTTCAATGTAACATGTTGGCTACCGTTCCAAAGGTCAAGACCTTGAGTGAACCATTCAGCACCTGGAATCATAGTCAACTCTTTAGAAGTGTCTGCATTTTTTGCTCCATCATATTCTACAGATGAAACGTCACCTTTTTTCTCGATAAGTTCACCTTTACCAACTTTAGGATCTACTTTAGTAGCACCTGGGTGGTTTTCTGTAGCTGCAGATGCTGGAGCTGTTGCAGCAGGTGTAGCTGAAGAATCAGCTGTAAGTGATGCAATTGTACCATTAGGTTGTGTGTTTGGATCAACATGGTAATTGTTATCTGCCAATACTGGAGCTGCTGCTGCAAATACTGCAAGAGCTGCTACTGATGATAATAAAACTTTTTTCATTGTTTTATCTCCTTTTATAGTTTTAAAAATATTCGTTACTTCGTAACTATGACTAGTATACTAGGATATGTTTCTCCTGTCAAGAGTTTTTTATCATTTTTTTTAAAAATTTTAAGATTTTTTCCTATTTGATCCCTAAATTTACGATTCAGTAATATATTATACTCATCTATTATAATTGTTCGGTTTTTTGACACTTTTACTCAATCGTTCCTCTATGAAATACACCGAACTTCCCTAATTTCACCAATCCCCTCTTCTTTTCCTCTCCAATGATTTCCTATTTTACCGAACGATTTTTGGGCAGAGTCTTCTTAGGCAAACTTGGATCTGCCTTGCTTTCTAGTTTTTGAGCCGCTTGAATCAGTTCTTTTCGCTTCTTTTCATTTTTAACTTTTTGCCACCACTGTTTGATTCCCATTTGTATTTCTCCTATATAAAAGAGGCCAGTAGCCCAGCCTCTCCATTCTTAACTTTTTTTCGCATTTCCCGTTTCAAATAAAGGTGAAAGAGGTCGATTTTCATGGATGCGAACAATCGCTTCAGAAAGAAGCTTCGCAATCGAAATTTGCTCGATCTTGTCAATCAAGCGATCTTCCGGCAAATAAATCGTATCCAAAACAACCAACTTCTTGATCGCAGACTTCTGAATATTGTCCATAGCAGGTCCTGATAGAACTGGGTGCGTACAGCTTGCATAAACCTCTACAGCTCCTGCTTCTGCAAGGGCATCCGCTGCATGACAGATCGTACCAGCAGTATCAATCATATCATCAATCAAAATACAAGTCTTGCCTTCAACACTCCCAATGATGTTCATGACTTCACTCGTATTCATCTTATCGACACTCCGACGCTTATCAATAATGGCAATCGGTGTCTTCAAGAATTCCGCTAGCTTTCGAGCACGAGTCACACCACCATGGTCTGGACTAACAACAACATAGTCTTTTCCAATCATCCCGCGACGTTCGAAATAGTCAGCGATCAATGGAGCCCCCATCAAGTGATCAACTGGAATATCAAAGAAGCCTTGAATTTGTGCTGCGTGCAAATCAATGGTCAAGAGGCGATCTACACCAGCAACTTCAAGCATATTCGCAACCAACTTAGAAGTGATTGGTTCACGCGCACGCGCCTTGCGGTCTTGACGAGCATAGCCATAGTATGGCATCACTACATTAATCGATTGTGCACTCGCACGCTTGAGGGCATCCACCATAATCAAAATTTCCATTAGATTATCATTAACCGGTGAGCTAGTGGATTGCAAAATATAAACATCTTTCCCACGGATTGATTCTTCAATATTAACCTGAATTTCTCCATCAGAAAATTGACGAACCGTTGACTTTCCAAGCGGTAGTCCCATTTCATGAGACACACGTTGAGCCAATTCTTGATTTGACGACAAAGCAAAGAGCATTAAATCAGAAAATGACATGATTTCCTCCAGTAAAATCTAAAAACCATATTGTACAGTCAGCACAAATTTCTCCTACAACCATTTTATCGCTTTTTAAACAAATATTCAAATATTAATTTATGGAAAATACAAAAGAAAGAAGCTATCAAAAAAAGAAGCAGAACCTTTGTTCTGCTTCATGATAATTCTTAATTTGGATAGATATAAGTAACAGTACCTTGAGCATTGACTGGGTTAAACCATCCACGGTAGTTTCCAATACTACGAATTCCTAAATAGTTAGATTCAGAAACTTGAATGCTTGTTGTAGATTGAACAGCAGTAACGACTGCTACGTGTCCATATCCACCATCATTCCAACATGCGATAGCCCCAACTTGTGGTTGAGATCCTGTACGGAATCCAGCCGCTGCTGCACTTGCTGCCCATTGACCACCGTTACCCCAGTAATCGCCAGCCCATGGAGCTAAAACTTTCGCACCCCAAGTACATTCACCTACTGGGTAAGAAGACGCAGATGAGCTGTAGGTAGGACGAGAAGTAGTGGCTGCTGTTCAATCTGCTACTTTTTGAGTTGTTGCTTGAGTTGCTTGAGCTGCCGGAGCTGCTGGAGCTCCAGATGCTGCAGGAGTTTGAGCTGCCGCTTGTACTTGTGCTTGAAGAGTTGTGTTAGCCGAAGCTTTCACAGCTGCTTGTTGTTCTTTTTGTTTAGCACGGTAAGCCGCTTCTGCTGCTGCTGCCGCCGCTGCTGCTTTTTCAGCCTCAGCTTTTTGTTGTACTAACGCATTCTTCTCATTTTCAGCAGTTGATTTTTCAGCTGCCAAGTTCAATTGTGCAACTTTCAAATCAGCTTCTTTTGTAGTCAAAGCCTGCGCATCATCATCTAATTGTTGCTTGTTAGCAATGACGGTGTTGATCGCATCATTGTTTTCTTTTTGTTTTTTCGCAATCTCTTCTTTATCACGTTTTTGCTCTTGCAACATTTTGTTGTTAGCATCCGCAATTTCATTCATAGCAGAAACGCGTGAAATCGCTTCAGTTAAAGAACCAGAGCTAACGATCGCATTGATATAACTTGTTGCAGTTCCAGTTGTTTGAGCGCTACGTGCTTGATTTGCAAGTGATTCTTGACGAGCAACAATATTTTTTGATAACTCATCAATCTCAGCAGACAATTTTTCAGATTCATCATTCAAACGATCATTTTCAGCTTGAAGATCTGCTTGTTGTTTCTTAATTTCAGAAACTTGACCTTGAATTTGATCTACTTGAGCTTGCGCACTTTGTTGTTGTTGATTAATACTATTGATTTTGTTGTCTTGAGCAGCAATCTTATCGTCTGTAGAGTCTGCTGACACACCAGCTACTACAGTAACTTGTGCTAAAGCAACAGTACTCAATAAGATTGTGGCAAATAATTTTTTCTTCATTTAAAATTTTCCCTTCTTAAATAAGACACTAACTAGTATAACAAATTTTTTCAATTTTTATGTTACGCTATTGTTACATTTTTATTTCGACTTTATAAATAAATTTTTTCAAGTAATGGTTGAAGCCCAATATACAACAGAAAATTCAATAATAAACTTGGCGCAACTTCATAAACAATCACTGAAATGCCATTAAAGTGAATTCCAATAATGAAGATTTCTAAAAGACCAGCCAATAATTGAAAGGTCAAAATCGTTAGTAAGAAGGTGAAAAAACGAGTTAAGCGGTTGACCAAAATAATTTGATTATAATGCGAATACACTAACTGCAATAAAGGAAAGACCAGAAAAGCAATTCCAAGGGTATGAAGAAAATAAACGTCAAAACAAAATCCAAAGAAAATAGCCCACCAAATACTAGCCATTTCAGAAAAATAAAGACTCAAGACCATAAAGCCATAGAAAAACAAGAAAGATGTAGACGTAAAAGAAGATGGAATAAAACGCGAAACAATAAAAGAGATTTGCCCATCCACAAACAAGGAAAAAAATAACAATATAGGAAAGAAATAGTGTTTTCTTAATACTTTCACATTATTCTCCAATCAACAGCACATATCGTTCAACATCCAAATTTGCTTTTGGTTTGACTCGAATTTCTTGCCCCAGCTGATCGGATGATTTTTTAACTGATGTCACCGTACCAACTGGTAAATCACTACTTTTATAGTTTCCTAAACCACTTGTTGAAACTAAAGATCCTTTCTTAATGTCGACCGGTTCTCCAATTTGCAACAAACGAAACTCGCCCGTCTTATCGTCAAAACCACTAAGTAAGGCAAAAATTGATTGACCTTGTCCATCAATCTTCAATGTCAAATGTTGAGAAGCTATATCATTCCCAACAAGCAACTTCACATTACTGGAATGACTTTCCACCGTTTCAACAATTCCAATCACACCACCAGAAGCAAGGACAAACATAGAATCTGAAACACCATCCGAACTCCCCTTATCAATCACAAATTCCTGATCCCAAGAACTATAATTTCGATCCACAATCTCCCCAATCAACTGCTTTGAAGAAGATGTAGTATCTTTTATATTCAAAAGATTCTTTAACTCTTTATTTTCCGCAGAAAGTCGATCAAGTTTCGAACGATCCACATCATTCTGGTACAAACTGGATTTCAAACTAGCATTTTCATTATAAACATGAGCTAAATTTTTTAGATCATTTGCCTTCGATTCTACTTTTACAAATGGTAACGAAACAGCCCTATCCACAACAGCCAATACATCTGCCGATTTGGAAACAATCGTTTTACGAATAGATGGAAATAAAAACAATAAAGCAGAAGACACAAGAACGAATAAAAAAGAAACTATTTTCAAAAAACGATGTAGAGCCATAGTGAAAAACCTTCAAAAAGATATAAAAAATAGCCTGAGATAAAATCTCAAACTTCAAAACTATACGGAGAATGGGGGATTCGAACCCCCGCGCCAGTTACCCGACCTAACGATTTAGCAAACCGTCCTCTTCAGCCTCTTGAGTAATTCTCCTAAATGGGCACGAGTGGACTCGAACCACCGACCTCACGCTTATCAGGCGTGCGCTCTAACCACCTGAGCTACGCGCCCAAGTTATAAAACTTGGTAAAATGAACAATTGTTCAAAGCGGGTGACGAGAATCGAACTCGCGACAACAGCTTGGAAGGCTGTAGTTTTACCACTAAACTACACCCGCTTAGTATTAAAAGAAATGGCGCGAGACGGAATCGAACCGCCGACACATGGAGCTTCAATCCATTGCTCTA
>OBVR01000015.1_pt1 | contig 107183 bp, 102 predicted proteins | sample 1476201 | NCBI WGS metagenome assembly OBVR01 (sample SAMEA2580024, study PRJEB22360) | human gut metagenome | biome: human gut; feature: human-associated habitat; material: faeces | place: Denmark | collected 2008/2010 | reverse complement strand
GCCCTGACTTTCCAGAACCATACGAACTGCCCGTTGACGGACTTCGGGGGAAAAACGAGTATTTTTAGTCATCCTGTTTACCTCTTTCTCAGGAAGTTTAGTCTCCAGGATTCCCGGGGCGGTTCACTTTAGCGAATACCTGAACCATACCAGGAACAGCTTCAGCTAATTGCCCCTTAAGCTCTTCAGCCATAACCTGACCCTTACCAGCCATCTGTGATAATGCTGTCAGTGCTCGCTTAATCTCTTCTTCACTTCTCCCCATCAGACGAGCATAGCCAATCATATTTTTAAAAAGTTCTTCAGAACCTTGAATGCCCATAGACTCTTTAGCTGAAGCACCAAAACCAGCAAACTGTGATTGCAGTTCAGCGATATCTAAACCCGTTGTTTGAGCTAATGACTTTGTGAACTCTTTTACTTGACCTGCATCTTTATCAAATACGAAATCAATTGAACGTTCAGCACTTGCACGCTGTAAACCAATTTCCATAATCTTCTGATAACTGGCTAATACAGCCTGCATTGAGATAAATGCACCTGCTGTTTTAACTGCTGCTGAAGACAGGTTATCAAGACTATTAGCTGCTCTGTCACCATTAATGCTGGTGGATGTATGACCTCTGGCTTTAGCAATTGCTTCTCTGACTGAAGCGTTTAACTGAGCTAACTTCTCATTGAATTTTGAAGAATCCATTGAACCGGCTTTAGCAGATAGCCCGTAAAACTGAGATTTGATGTATTTCTGCAAAACAGGGTCAAAGCCTTTTAGCTTGCTCATATTCGCTGAGTAAGCTGCTGTGATTGCTCTGTTGCCGCTAATTCGTGGCTGTCTCGGTTGTTTTGGAGGATTAACAGTGTCATTAAATCTGGTGGTAAACTGGAAAGCTTTAGTATTTCTTGCTCTCTGTTCAATCTTGTCAAAGGTCTTATTAAACTTTCTTTCAAGTTGCCCTAAAGAAGCCGTTAAATTACTATCAAGCTGCTTTGTATTAATCCTGAAACCTTTATTAAGGTTCTTTTCAATTCTTTGTGCTGACTGCAAAGCTGCCTTTTCAACTCTTTGCAGACCTTTAATAACATTCTCATTGAAGCCTAGCTCAACGATAAAACTATCAACTGTGAATTTGCTCATTCATGTTTCACCTCTTTAAGTGTTCATATACAAAAAAGGGAGAAACTACCGATGTCACTCGATAATCTCTCCCGTTGATTTTTACCCAACCAATTCTTGTTATCTAACCAGATAATAATTACCATCTTCACCGACAATCTGACAATCACTTGGTAATTTATCAAGACACCATTTAGCGATTCTTCTGATTCTGTTATTTTGCTTAGAGGTGGATGATTTGATTCGTTTTGGTTTGTTGGGTTGTTCTTTCAATCGTTCACTAATTGCTTTAATAAGCTCATAGCGTTCTGTTAAATCAATCATTCACCACCACCTTTTAATTATTAATTAAAGTGACTTGCTATATTTCTGAGAAATCTTAGTAAGCTGCTCAATATCAGCCTGCATAGCAATTTTCTTCTGTGATTCATATTCACTAATAATCGCTTTCATGCTATCAAGTTCTTTTTTAAGCTTTTGCTTTAACTTATCCAGTTTATCGGAGTAATGCTTAGTCAAATTAGCTTCAGCTAACTGAAGAATCTCTTCATCTGTTTTATCACTCATCAGAATAAATTGACCAGAACCCCTTAATGCTTGTCTTACATCAATTAACCGGAACCCTTCAGGGATACTTTGAAGAACTTTAGGAACGTCTTCAATCGCTGTACCAAAACCATCATTAAAGTTTCCTTCATAATAGATAAACGGGTTTGACTTAATCTCGTAAGCAATATCATATTCTGAAGGTTTCGAGGTTTCTTCGAAGTTCTTAACAGCATCGTAAGCAATATCAAGTTTAATTCTTTGTGCTTTCAGCAGTGGGTAATATTGCTTTTCAAGCTCAAGTAATGCTTCACCCTTGCAAACATCAGGCATTTCTTGAGGCTCAGGAGCTACAAAGATGGTTGTTTTTGGTGACATCTTTAGCGATTGCTCAAGCTCAATACGCTTGTCATGCTCTTGACGCTGAATAGCGATAGCTGGATGTTCAGTCTGTGGCGACCAGTCACCGAAGCTATCAACCTTTTTACCGTTAATAAATAAATCGTTTGTCATTACTATTTCCTCTAAGTGTGTGGTTATTTCTTAATAGAGCACCTTCAACGCCAATACACTTAGAAGATGACTTAACGATTTATTAAAGATGCTCTATTAAGAAAAGCCCTAAACATAGGTTCATCCTTATCTGTGAAGGGCTTTGAAGGTTTGCTTATAACGTTAACGAAGTTTCAGGAAAAACTTTCTTTAAAAGCTCTGTTTAAAAACTCTTAAAGAAAGCCCTAACTCATGATTAGGGCAAAGCTGTAAAGGATTCAAACGAATGAACAAGAGTACTTTTTGATATAGCCTATCTAGTGTGGGCTAAATAGGCTAGAACGAAAAGCATTGCACCTTTCAGAATGTTCGGTATAGAACATACCTCACCAACTCAGAATATCCATCCATCCATCGGATTATTGAAAGAAAAATAAGAGAGAATTACTCTCCCATAATTAAAATTATGTCATGCTCAAGGTTATTTGTCAACAGCTTTTAACAGATTGGTAACATTTATACTTTAATAGATGCACCTGCAATCATACCAATCAATACAAAACAGATAATCACCAATTCCATTAATGCACCACCTTCGAATCCGTCACCAAAATATTATCGCTGTACAAAATTGCTATAGCTGCCTTGAGATATTTTTCAGGGCTAACGCTGTATTTGTTCGTTTGCTCGACAACCAATCTTTTCATGTTGCTGTCTTTAATTGGTAGCATCATTCGAGGCTCGTTAAACTCCACCGACTGAATAAAATCTTCAATTGTTTCTGAGTTATCAGCCATTAGCCTTAACAGCCTGTCAAAGTCAATGCTAACACCTACATCAGTGAAAGCCTGAATCATCATGGCGGTGTCGGTATCAATAAAAATCTGTAATTCGTAATTGTTCATTTTTAAAATCTCCTTTTTACCAGACCTCCTCAATCGCTCTGTAACGAGCTAAACAGTCTTTTTCAGGGGTAGCCTGTACAGTGGTATTACCCACCCTAAAATAAGATAGTTTTTTGCGTTAGAATGCGATTGAGAGCGTCTGAGAAGCTGTTTTTCTAATTTCTCTTAAAGTCTCGGACTTGCATAAGATTTTTTGGTCTGGTATCGGCTCTGTTACCATTTCGATGGATAATTTGCTTGTTGGATTGATAGCCATGATAAAGGAACCAGACAACATATTTCACGTAGAAAGTATATCGGCCTATATTAAATGTTTTGTTGCCGTAGTCGTCGGTATTTATCGTGACTGACTCTCCATCAGACCAGCACAGGGAATCACTGGATTCATCATAGATAAGGTGTTCTGTAAAATATCGTCTAACATCTTCATGCCAAGGTTTCATAAAACCTCCTCACCCCAATAACCTAATTCAATCTTGTGACGCTCAAACCATTCCGGTTTAACTGCTGTTTTCAGTACTTCATTTGGGCCAATGGCTTTAATGAAAATATCTTTTGAGTTATGGATGTCACCGAATCCGTTTCCTTTAATCAGGAGGTCGGAGATGTAGCGAATCATTTTATCCGTGTGGTATTCAAAGGTAACGCATAGCATTAAACCCCCATTGCTAACTTGTGAATCTTAATACTCAATAGTCGGGCGATATCAATTTTAAAGTTGTTTAGTCCCTTCAAAGTATCTAAAGCGTCCTGAGTAATTCGGATGTGTTTACGACCTTTAGAAACTGGATATTTAAGTAAATCCGACTCAGTGACCTCTTTAGCAATTGCAAGCTGCATAACAGTCTGATGAGGCAAGTTAGTAGCTCGTTTAATTCTGGTAAGCTCGTTAAAAGCTTCCTCTGAAATACGGGTTAATGTGTGTTTATTCATTTTAAAATTCCTCCAAAATATACGGGTCAAACTCAAAGTCTGGTTGCTCGTTTTCCATTGGCTCAATATTACCAACGGCCATATGATGCTCAACAACACCAATTAACTTTGCGCACATTACAGCAAGCAAAGCGCAATATTTATCGCTTGGTAATTCATGGCTAAGTCTGGTTGCTTGACGCTGAAGATGATTTGTCACGTTGGCTGCGTTAATTTCATCAAGATTCTTTAGAATATAAAATAGCTTTCTGTTGTATTTTGGGTGACCTTCACTTCTACAGAATCCGATAATTACATCATCAAGCTTACTTGGTAATTGTTCGTAGCTGTCAAAGTTAGCCAGATAATTTTTAATAGTGTTCTGGGTGCTCTTTCTGGTTGGCATATAACGACTCCTCGGTGTAATTGCCCGAATTACTTCGTCAATGCCTTTGCGTTCTGCTCTGGTGAACTTGGGTACTTCGTGGCTGGTGGGGGTGTCTGTGTAAGCGTAGGAGTTGTATCTGTTACGTTGTCTCGATGCCTGAAGCATCGCTCTAAATTCTCTGTCGTTCATTCATAAGCCAGTCCTTATAATTGTTAATTCTCTGTTAACCATATATACAATACTAGCATTTTCAAAGACTAATGTCAAGTATTTTTAACATTTTATTAACATCTATGGTATAATGGTTCTATGAGAGAGGGAAAAATAGAAAAGGCGTGGCTATGAGGTTTATTCGATAGGGGTTGGTACAAGCCCAACTAACCGAATCAACTATGTATTTGGTCACATGGTATTGCATTGCACACAGGAAATTTAATGGTAAATCTCCCTCCTGAACTGGGGTCACCTGATGTATGGGCTGGTGGAGGTGTTGGGCTGATTGCAGGTCTGATACTCCGCTACGTCCTCGTCAGAGTGCTTGTTGTCTTTAGACTGTTCGGTCGTACATGGACGCTTGACCTTAAGGATAATGACCATACAGACCCCCGCTAACCCCCCTCCAAAATCCCCTGTACGTGATGGTATAGGGGTATCTTTAGCATTTTGTGCTATCTATTAAAAAATAGCTTGACAGAACCGGAAAGCTGTATCTATCAAGTATTCACCTCTCTGACAGTAACTTCTAAAAGTTCTTATTTTTCAATAAGTTGTAATTAGCCATATATAGAGAACTGACAAGCCTCTTCACAGTTAACTCTGAAACCTTAACAGTAACTTCTAAAAGTTCTTATTTTTCAATAAGTTGTAATTAGCCAATATAGAGAACTGACAAGCCTCTTCACAGAGAACTTCCTGGACTTACTAAGACACAAGGCGATAACCCCAGAAAGGGAGAGCCACCTTCTTAACCGCCCCCTTAAACAATATTTACAGTCCCCGTTCACCAGTCTCAATATTTTATTTCTCGCTCTTCGTTTGTTGCTCGCCTCTATTATTGAGGGGGTTTGAAAAACCTCTGTAAAATAACCCTTCCAGTAAAAAGCGAATAACCCCAGAAAGGGGAATCGCCTCTTTAACATTCTCGTAATCAGTGCTCTATATGAGAACTTCAGCCCAACCTTTGAACAATCCTGTAAGTGGTGCTCAGAGGCATTCTTAGCGATTCTGCGATGCTCTTGATGGGTTGCCCTCGGTCATGCATTTTAATCAACCTGTCAAGCGTCTGTGCATCGTGTATATGAGGTCTTCCACGTAAACCACCCCTATTAACCACGGCAAGTAAAAGCATTGTATCGCCACAATAAATTGTCTGGGTAACTTCAACTTTCGGTTTACGGGGTGTGTTCCTGTATATTAGGACGCAACTTGCAAACGGTGAACGCACTACAACACCTTTCTTCCCTGCTGGTGGAAGGTATTTGACTGCTCGGTGTAACGTTCGAATCTCATGCAGGAAGGGGTTTGTATATACACACCGAAGCCAGTAAGTTGTCTTTGACCTGTGCGGAACCAGACATACACACACATCAGCTTCAGGGGCTTTTGAGAGGAACTGTTCAGCCATGCTAAACGGCGGGTTAACGAAGACCCGTTCACCAACCCATGATTGATTGTGAATATCATCGGTGAACCGTGGCAACAATGCGTCATGCTCAGTTGCAGCGCCATCCACTGAGAAACTAAATTCTCGGTGTAGGTTACGAAATAAACGATACGGTGTACGCCAGTCATCAGAACCACCATGATGACGACCGATATTGATTATTGGATGTGACACAAGCGAAGCGCCCCTCTAAAAAGATTTTTTAGCTATTTTGTTTAAAAGCACATCAAACGATACATTTTATTGATTTAGGTCAAAGACAAAAGCATTGACAAAATGGTAAGATTGTTCACATGACCCTACTTAACAGATTTCTTAAGAGCTTTTGAGAAGCCTGTTAAACAGACACTCTTTCTGGAGTGTTGTCTTTTACTTAAGAGGTTTGTTTAGTTGTCTCTCAAGCTCTCTTCTTACGGTCACTGTTAAGATAGAACCTACCTTCGGTTTCATGGTTCTCTTCCTCCCGTTAAACACTCCTTCCTAGCAACTTCATAGTTATCTGTCAAGTACCTTTGAAGATTCTATCAAGACCTCTAAATCTGACCTGATATAGATGCTGTGAAGGCATGTTCTCTAGGTCTGTGTAGCTTACTTAGTGGGAAGAGAGGGTGATACATGAGAAAGAACCCTCCTGTTAAAAAGACTACTTAGAAGTCTGAGACTTTAGTAAAATCTGTGAATATAGCTTCTCAGACGCTCTGTAACGCATTCTAAGCGATTTTACCCCCTTATTTTAAGGTGGGTGGTACATACCTATAGACTACCCCTAAAACTGGGGTTAAAACTCGCTACAGAGCTTTCTATGAGGCTTGGTGGGATTGTATAAAATCTGTACAATGGTTATTTGGCTTCTGAAAATTTTTATAAAAATCATAGTACCCCCTCTGCATTCCCCCTTCACCGATAATCTTAAAAAATATCTACACAGTTGATTCGGTAGAATCTACCTCATGATTGATGGCTGTTAAGTACCCCAGATTCACGATATAGCACCCCCTTTGCAAAAGCAGTTAAAATATCTATAACCAACTATTGACTTTCTTCATAGCATCTGTTAAGTCCACCTCAAGAAACCTTCATCACACTTCAAAGCATCTATCAAGAAGGTTTAACCTATCAATAGCTGTAACATTTTATAGTTCTGTGAAGTCCTATCCAGTTTTCTCTGTAACAGCTACAAACTTCTGTGGCCTTATGTATCAATAACTTACAAGACATGCTCTCAAGGTGCTGTATAGCCTCTTATCAGCCAATACACAAAACCCTTATAAATCAGTACTGATACGTATACAGTGCGTTTTTAACATAATAGCTGTTTTACGCACTAAGAAGCACCTACGTAGATTCTGTATAGAGATTAAGATGTCTCTAAGTGATTTTTTAAGAGGAGATACGAAGGAACTATAACCATCACTTCATAACTTTCACGTAGGTAACTATTAAGTAGGTTGATAGTCACTTTGAGGGAATATTGATAGTGACCAACTGCATAGACACCGTTATATAGCCCTGTATATAGCACTATATGTAGTGTCTGGAGAGGGACGACTAACACGATACAGTTTACCCTGAAAAGAGACTTCACGGATTCTCTATATATTTCAATAAGTTAGGGTAAAAAGAGACTATACCGATACTGCATAGAATCTGTGTAGAATTGCTTAGATATTTGAAGAAATACCGTTAAATTGCATAGGTACTAACCTGATATTGTCCTGTTTTTAACAGGTATGTTCTATAGTTGGTCTTGTACCAACCCCTAATCAACCTCATAGTGTATTTAGACCTTGATGATTTTAGACAGCCGCCCGGTTCATGCAGCACGTCCACACAGTGAAGCTATTCGCGACGCTCAACGAAAAAAACCTAAAGTTCCGGTACATGCTGTACTGACGGCGAAAAATCCACTGATCCGTTTTATCGGTAGTGATGATATGACGCAAAACCGGGAGTTATTTCAGGTCTGGTTACAAAAATTAGCACAGTGGCATCAGACCACTACGCCTTATCTTTTTTTACATACGCCAGATATTGCCCAGGCCCCGGAACTGGTACATACCCTGTGGGAAGACTTACGTAAAACGCTTCCAGAGATCGGAGCAGTTCCGGCTATTCCACAGCAATCTTCTCTTTTCTGAATTTGCCACCTATCATAGACAGGTGCCATCGGCCATTTTAAAGGGAGTTTGTATGGTAAGCGCGCTGTATGCCGTTTTAAGTGCGTTGTTATTAATGAAGTTCTCTTTTGATGTCGTTCGCCTGCGAATGCAGTACCGCGTTGCCTATGGCGACGGCGGTTTTAGCGAACTGCAAAGCGCTATTCGCATTCATGGTAACGCGGTGGAATATATTCCTATCGCGATTATGTTGATGCTGTTTATGGAAATGAATGGCGCAGAAACCTGGATGGTGCATATTTGCGGCATCGTTTTGCTTGCTGGTCGTCTGATGCATTATTACGGTTTTCATCACCGTCTGTTCCGCTGGCGACGTTCTGGCATGAGCGCGACCTGGTGTGCGCTGTTGCTGATGGTGCTGGCGAATCTTTGGTATATGCCCTGGGAGTTGGTTTTCTCCCTGCGTTAGCGCACAATACGCCACTTTCTTTTTCCCGGATTTTTACGTTATGTCTCACCGCGACACGCTATTTTCTGCCCCTATCGCCAGACTGGGCGACTGGACCTTTGATGAACGGGTAGCTGAAGTCTTCCCGGATATGATCCAGCGTTCCGTTCCCGGCTATTCCAATATTATTTCCATGATTGGTATGTTAGCCGAGCGCTTCGTTCAACCTGGTACGCAGGTTTACGATCTGGGTTGTTCTCTGGGCGCGGCGACGCTCTCGGTGCGTCGCAACATTCATCATGATAATTGCAAAATTATTGCCATCGATAACTCCCCGGCGATGATTGAACGCTGCCGTCGTCATATTGACGCCTATAAAGCTCCTACGCCAGTAGACGTTATTGAAGGTGATATTCGCGATATCGCCATTGAAAACGCATCGATGGTGGTGCTGAATTTTACCCTGCAATTCCTGGAACCTTCCGAGCGCCAGGCGTTACTGGATAAAATTTATCAAGGGCTGAACCCGGGCGGTGCGCTGGTGCTTTCGGAAAAATTCAGTTTCGAAGATGCCAAAGTTGGTGAATTGCTGTTCAACATGCACCACGACTTTAAACGTGCCAACGGTTACAGCGAACTGGAGATCAGCCAGAAACGCAGCATGCTGGAAAACGTGATGCTGACCGATTCCGTGGAAACCCATAAAGCACGCCTGCATAAAGCCGGTTTTGAGCATAGCGAGCTGTGGTTCCAGTGCTTTAACTTTGGTTCACTGGTGGCATTAAAAGCAGAGGACGCTGCATGATCGACTTTGGTAACTTTTATTCTCTGATTGCCAAAAATCATCTTTCACACTGGCTCGAAACGCTGCCCGCGCAGATTGCTAACTGGCAGCGCGAGCAGCAGCACGGGCTGTTTAAGCAGTGGTCCAACGCGGTGGAATTTCTGCCTGAAATTAAACCGTATCGTCTTGATTTACTGCATAGCGTGACGGCAGAAAGCGAAGAACCACTGAGCGCCGGGCAAATTAAGCGCATTGAAACGCTGATGCGCAACCTGATGCCGTGGCGCAAAGGGCCGTTCTCACTGTATGGCGTCAACATCGATACCGAATGGCGTTCCGACTGGAAATGGGATCGCGTTCTGCCCCATCTTTCTGATTTAACCGGGCGCACCATTCTTGATGTCGGCTGCGGCAGCGGTTATCACATGTGGCGCATGATTGGCGCAGGCGCGCACCTCGCGGTGGGGATCGACCCTACGCAACTGTTTCTGTGCCAGTTTGAAGCGGTGCGTAAACTACTGGGTAACGATCAGCGCGCACATTTGTTACCGTTAGGTATTGAACAACTTCCGGCACTGAAAGCCTTTGATACCGTCTTTTCGATGGGCGTGCTTTATCATCGTCGTTCACCGCTCGAGCATCTCTGGCAGTTGAAAGATCAACTGGTGAATGAGGGTGAACTGGTGCTTGAAACGCTGGTTATTGATGGCGACGAAAACACGGTGCTGGTGCCGGGCGATCGTTACGCTCAAATGCGTAATGTCTATTTCATTCCTTCCGCGCTGGCGCTGAAAAACTGGCTGAAGAAGTGTGGTTTTGTTGATATTCGCATTGCAGATGTGAGCGTTACCACCACAGAAGAGCAGCGACGCACCGAATGGATGGTCACCGAGTCTCTGGCCGATTTTCTCGACCCGCATGATCCGGGTAAAACGGTGGAAGGTTATCCTGCGCCTAAACGCGCGGTGCTGATTGCGCGCAAGCCGTAAAGGTCTGGTAATACTGCCGGATGCGGCGTGAACGCCTTATCCGGCCTACAAAGTCTTGCTAATTCAATATATTGCAGGGGCTATGTAGGCCTGATAAGCATAGCGCATCAGGCAGTTTTGCGTTTGCATAACCTCAGCGCCCGTTTCCGGGCGCTTTTCACGTCTTATGCCTGAACAGCTGGCTGATCAAACGCCGTTAACTTCGGCGCATTGCCCGTATATTTTTCGATATACACCAGCGCAGTGTTACCGGCACAGGCATTCGCCAGCTGCGAGCTGGGGATATCCGCCGTTAACACGTTCGCACTACCGTTTTTACACAAGCCATTTTCCAGATCTAGCCATGCACCTTCATGCACGCATACCACGCCTTTTTTGATCCCGTCAGTCACCACCGCGCCTGTCAGAATCTGACCGCGCTTGTTCCAGACACGCACCAGATCGCCATTCGCAATACCAAAGCGAGCAGCATCTTCGGTGTGAATAGTGATTGGTTCACGATCGGCAACCGCATATTTTTTACGCAGTTCCGCATAGTTAAGCTGACTGTGTAAACGGTGTGCCGGATGTGCGGTCAGAAGCTGCAACTGCTTCTCGTCGGCGGTACCCTTCCACTCATCAGGCGCAAGCCAGGTTGGGTGTGCCGGGCAATCCTTATAGCCAAATTTTTCCAGCGTTCTGGAGTAAATCTCAATTTTGCCGCTTGGTGTACCCAGCGCATTTTTCACCGGATCGGCGCGGAAATCACCATAACGAATGTACTGTTCGTTCTTCTCGCTGCGGCGCATTTCGATCAGTTTATTTTGCTGCCAGAAGGCATTAAACATTGGCATCGTCACGCGTTGCGCACGCGCACCTTTCTGAGCGGCATCATAGAAAAATTTCAGCCACGCCATTTCATCTTTACCTTCGGTATAGATCTCTTTTCCGCCAGGTTTGAGTAATTCAGCAAGATCGGCAAACACGTCAAAATCGTTGCGCGCTTCAAATTGCGGAGCGACAGCCTGCTTCATCGGCACAATATGCTGGTTGCTGTAATCACCGGTCATCGTCAGGTCATTGCGCTCAAACGATGTGGTGATCGGTAATACGATATCTGCATGTTTAGCAGCTGCGGTCCAGTAGCATTCAGAAACGACGATCATCTCCGGTTTCTGCCATGCTTTAATCAGACGATTAGTATCCTGGTGATGGGTAAAGTTACCGCCACCCGCCCACCAGATCATTTTGATATTCGGATACGTTTGTTCTTTACCGTTATGCTGATATTTGCCGCCAGGATTTTCCAGCGCATCGACGATACGGGCAACAGGAATCGCCGTAATTCCGCCATCATCAGCGGCCTCGCTGGCCTGTCCGGCAATCGCCGCAGACATTTCTGGTAGCACTCCGCCAACACGCGTCGGGTTGCCACCGTTGGAGTAATGATAAGAGAAACCAAACCCGCCGCCCGGTGTACCAATCTGCCCTAACATCGCCGCCAGCGTCACCAGCATCCAGTGTTTCTGTTCACCATATTGCTGGCGCTGAATTCCCCAGCCTGCCATCAGCATTGTGCGATTTGCCGCCATCAGTTCAGCGAGTTTGACTATCTGCGCTTCCGGTACGCCAGTAATTTCCGCCGCCCAGGCCGCGCTCTTCGGCGTATTATCGCTCTTACCTGTCAGATACTCTTCAAACTGCGGATACCCGGTAGTGTATTTTTCAAGGAACACTTTATCGTGTTTGCCTTGTGTCATCAGGGTATGCGCAATCCCTAACATCAGTGCCACATCGGTGCCCATATTCGGTGCGATCCAGGTGGCATTATCGCCAAAGAATTCGATGGTTTCGGAGCAGATAGGATCAATGGCAATCACTGGTTTGCCAGATTTTTTCAGCTGATGGAAGTATTCCAGCCCTTGCTCATCGGTACTGCTCCAGGCAATTTTGAGCGTGTTCAGCGGGTTCATCCCCCACAGCACCACCACCTGGCTGTTTTCCAGAATAAGCGGCCAGGAGGTCTGCTGTTCATACACCTCTACAGAACCGACCACATGCGGCATGATCACCTGTGCCGCTCCGGTTGAATAATCGCCGCTATGCCCGGAATAACCGCCCGCCAGGTTCATATAACGTTGCAGTAAGGTTTGCGCTTTATGCAACACGCCAGAAGAACGCCAGCCGTAAGATCCGGCAAAAATGGCCGATGGTCCGTTAGCTTTACGAATACGATCGTGTTGTTCATGAATCAGTTTTAATGCTTGTTCCCAGCTCACCTGTACATAGGTATCTTCGCCACGACCTTTCGCCGGTTGCAGTGGATTATCGAGATAGCTTTTTCTCACCATCGGATGCTGAATACGCGCCGTGGTGTGTACCTGATCCGCCGCCGTAGACTGTAAGGAGTTCGGTATGGTTTTCGCCAGCGCGCCTGTCGAAGAAACAATCTTGCCGTCCTTCACTTCTACGTTCATCGCTCCCCAACGGCCCGCAGTGAGAATTTTGCCGCCCTTCTCTTCTGCCCATGCGGGTAGCGGTGCAGCCGATGTCACCACCAGCGTCCCTGCCGCAATACCGCTATGTTTAATAAATTCACGTCTTGTTAATGTCATAACTTCCTCCCTGATCAACGAGGATCACTGTTTCTCGGTAATATCTTTGGCGTTGTACTGGAAGTACCGCGTCAAAATGTCCAGTTCGTTTTCGCTCATGCTGGTTCGCGCCCCCATTCCTTTGGCAATGGACGGCCATGCATTGACGGTGTAATGGTCGGCGGCAATAGGGGCATGGCAGCCAGCGCAATAGGTATCGTCAAGTTTTTCAGCGTATTGCCATAGCGGTTTACGGTCCGCTAATGCGGGATCGATAAGCGACCCCTGCAAAGACGCCTGACGCCATTGATTGCCGTATTCGTCAGCCTGCCATTCCCCGTTTACCGTTAGCGCCTTGATACCTTCTTCACTTAATGTGGCGAGCGCCAGCCGTTGACCTGCCGCCAGGTAGAGCGTGTTTTCACTGCCCTGCATTTGATAACCCTGCAACCGAACAATTGGCTGTTTACCACTGACATCAACGACGGTAAGATCGGTACCAGGAGTCACGGTAGCCAGGTCGCCTATGCGAGAAGTTTTGAAAGGATAAATATGTGCGCCATTAGTAACTGAAGTAGCGGCCTGACTTTCCAGCTCATGCGCCGCGTTGTCATCCATTTTTATTTCTGGCGGAAAATGGGCAATGCCTTTATGGCAATCGATACAGGTTTCGCCGTCCTTTTGCGCTTTATTATGCATTTTTTGCGCAGATTCACTTTGCGAGGCAATATCCATGGCATCAAAAGAATGGCAACTACGGCAGGTTGCAGAGTCAGTTGCTTTTAATTCTTTCCATACTGTTTCGGCCATTTCCTGGCGATGAGCTTCGAACTTATCGTCACTGTCTATTTTGCCGCTAACAAATTCATGATAAATATCTTTAGATGCTTTTAATTTAGCAAATAAATAATCCATCCCTGACTTTGGAATATGGCAATCAGCACATTCCGCACGTATCCCTTTCTGGTTTGAAAAGTGGACAGTTCCCTGATATTCCTCAAAAGGTTTACTCATCGAGTGGCAGGAAAGGCAAAATGCGGTATCCGACGTTTTATGTAAGGCTTTTTGCGCCAGCAATAACCCGCCGCCACCAACCACAACCGCTATCAGCAAAAACAATAACCCAATGCGTTTTTTCCCTCGCATAGATTCCTCTAATTAAATTCCAGGACACCGATACCATTGTATAAATAAATACACAACGAATTGACTACTTGCTTAATTCGGCACAACACTGCCTGAAATAATCGATAAAGAATATGATTTATTACAATGTAATCATTAATTGCTAAGAAATAACCCAGTTGTTATTTAGAATATATATTTGTCAGTTTTGGCAATTTAAATCACATAATGAATGTGAATATATAAAATATTTTTAGCACAACGCTATGCGCACTGTCACCCGCTCAACAGATCACGGCAATCGTTCGTTTTTTATACTGCTCAGGGATAAAAAAAGGCCCCTGTTGAAATTGCAGGGGCCTGGTACGAGCAAGCATCATATTGGGCGACATGATGCAACGGTAAAAATCATTTGGCCTGATGGCGTTCAATGATTCCTTTCATTTCAGCAACCGCCGCCCCGTCTACGACATAACGCAAATACTCGTCCGCGTGTGCATCTGATGACATGGACAATCCTTGATTACGATAACGCATCGGTGAGGCTTGCCACGCTCCCGCGGAGCTATGGACTTCCAGCACTCCGGCATCGAGGAAGTGGTGCAGGTTTTCCGCACGGACTCCTGCTCCGGCCATAATGATTGGAGCATCACGATGGGCAATAAGTTCCATAATTTTTGATAAACCTTGCAGTGCGTCTGATTTTTGCCCTGATGTCAGTACCCGGGTAATGCCCAATTCCGTAAGATTATTGAGTGTATTTAAAGGGTTAGCGCACATATCGAAGGCGCGATGAAAAGTCACTGCCAGCGGACCGGCAGCAGCCATTATTTTTTCCATTCGTGGCATATCGACATTCCCGTCAACCTCGAGAACGCCCGTCACCAGTCCAGGAAAACCTAATTCGCGGACTGTGCGCACATCTTCAAGAATGGCGGCAAACTCACCGTCGCTGTAGCAAAAATCACCACCGCGTGGGCGGATAATCGGATGCACTGGGATCGTCACCCGCTGGCGCACGGATTTCAGTACCCCCAACGACGGCGTTAAGCCCCCCTCTTTTGGAGCTGCGCATAATTCAACTCTGTCAGCGCCGTTTTGCTGCGCCGTTAGCGCGCATTCCATGCTGTAACAGCAAATTTCCAGTAATGCCATTTTTGCTCCTTAGTTACGCCGACTGCTCGCTGGCAACGATCTCTTCAATGGACCACGGATGAAACTTAATGGTTGTTTTACCATCGGTGACCGCCAGCGTCGGATTCGGTAATCGTTCATGCTCACCTTTTGGCGAACTGGTTTTAACTGAGATCCCCGGCAGGCTGAGTCCTTCATCAGAAAGCAATGCCAGCGCACGGGCATTCAGCGTTTCTGGATCACCCGGCAGAACGATTTCAATATGTTCCCAACCTTCGTGCGGGTAACGTTTTTCCCCGGGCCACGGTAGCTCCACAATGGAAAACTGCCAGTGCGCAACCTGTACCGGTTCATGCAATTTAAACAGACAAATCGGTCTGCCATTGATCATATTTTCTGACAAAAGCTCGCCGCACTGTTCAAACCCGCGACGCCAGCGTTCAGCGGTGACGTTTTGATGGCAACGCAAGGAAATGTGATCGGCAGTCAGCGGAGTGATATCCAACCCCAGACGGCGGGAAAGTTCATCTAATGCGTGGGTAAATCGCGGTAAATCCGATGCAATATCCTGCAGCTCGTCGATAGATTGCCAGTTCGCCATAATCACTCTTCGTCTTTCATTAAAAGCGTTAATTTACCCTGTTGCCCTGCGCCAACCAACCGCTGATTTCGCGCCGCTCCTGATGCAATAGTGAAAACGGCAATACGCCCCGCGCACGTTGCTGACGAAAACAGCCATTTGCAGTATACTCCCGCCCTAATTTCTTTAACTGGTGCGGGCAATTTTTGCTCGCTTCATCAATGTAAGGTATTCCGGTGAATATTCAGGCTCTTCTCTCAGAAAAAGTCCGTCAGGCCATGATTGCGGCAGGCGCGCCTGCGGATTGCGAACCGCAGGTTCGTCAGTCAGCAAAAGTTCAGTTCGGCAACTATCAGGCTAACGGCATGATGGCAGTTGCTAAAAAACTGGGTATGGCACCGCGACAATTAGCAGAGCAGGTGCTGACTCATCTGGATCTTAACGGTATCGCCAGCAAAGTTGAGATCGCCGGTCCAGGCTTTATCAACATTTTCCTTGATCCGGCATTCCTGGCTGAACATGTTCAGCAGGCGCTGGCGTCCGATCGTCTCGGTGTTGCTATGCCAGAAAAACAAACCATTGTGGTTGACTACTCTGCGCCAAACGTGGCGAAAGAGATGCATGTCGGTCACCTGCGCTCTACCATTATTGGTGACGCAGCAGTGCGTACTCTGGAGTTCCTCGGTCACAAAGTGATTCGCGCAAACCACGTCGGCGACTGGGGCACTCAGTTCGGTATGCTGATTGCATGGCTGGAAAAGCAGCAGCAAGAAAACGCCGGTGAAATGGAGCTGGCTGACCTTGAAGGTTTCTACCGCGATGCGAAAAAGCATTACGACGAGGATGAAGAGTTTGCCGAGCGTGCACGTAACTACGTGGTAAAACTGCAAAGCGGTGACGAATATTTCCGCGAGATGTGGCGCAAACTGGTCGACATCACCATGACGCAGAACCAGATCACCTACGATCGTCTGAACGTGACGTTGACCCGCGATGACGTCATGGGTGAAAGTCTCTACAACCCAATGCTGCCGGGTATCGTGGCGGACCTGAAAGCCAAAGGTCTGGCAGTAGAAAGTGAAGGCGCGACCGTTGTATTCCTTGATGAGTTCAAAAACAAGGAAGGCGAACCGATGGGCGTTATCATTCAGAAGAAAGATGGCGGCTATCTCTACACCACCACTGATATCGCCTGTGCGAAATATCGTTATGAAACACTGCATGCCGATCGCGTGCTGTATTACATCGACTCCCGTCAGCATCAACACCTGATGCAGGCGTGGGCTATCGTCCGCAAAGCAGGCTATGTACCGGAATCCGTACCGCTGGAACACCACATGTTCGGCATGATGCTGGGTAAAGACGGCAAACCGTTCAAAACCCGCGCGGGTGGTACAGTGAAACTGGCCGATCTGCTGGATGAAGCCCTGGAGCGTGCACGCCGTCTGGTGGCAGAAAAGAACCCGGATATGCCAGCCGACGAGCTGGAAAAACTGGCTAACGCGGTTGGTATTGGTGCGGTGAAATATGCGGATCTCTCCAAAAACCGCACCACGGACTACATCTTCGACTGGGACAACATGCTGGCGTTTGAGGGTAATACCGCGCCATACATGCAGTATGCTTACACGCGTGTATTATCCGTGTTCCGTAAAGCAGAAATTGACGAAGAGCAACTGGCTGCAGCTCCGGTAATCATCCGTGAAGATCGTGAAGCGCAACTGGCAGCTCGCCTGCTGCAGTTTGAAGAAACCCTCACTGTGGTTGCCCGTGAAGGCACGCCGCATGTGATGTGTGCTTACCTGTACGATCTGGCCGGTCTGTTCTCTGGCTTCTACGAGCACTGCCCGATCCTCAGCGCAGAAAACGAAGAAGTGCGTAACAGCCGTCTGAAACTGGCACAACTGACGGCGAAGACGCTGAAGCTGGGTCTGGATACGCTGGGTATTGAGACAGTAGAGCGTATGTAATCGCGTTATACGGCAACAGCCGATGTCATTGCAGACATCGGCTTTTTTATCATTAACGATAATTTACAATCACTTCATTCCGTTGAATCTTTAGCGGCGGAATTAACCGCCCACCGCCAGGCACTTCCCAGATAAAGCGCAACGGTTCTGCCGCCGGTATACCGGAAAAGGCCATGGTGGTTCCACTCTGCCCCTCTAATTCGACACAACGAGATTGTGAACACAAGCGAACCCGCAGTCCTGCAGGTGTCGGACCGATAAGCTGATAACGCCACGCCACCAGCGTCATCAATCCTGAAGCAGGTTGTCGCGTAGAAAGAGGCGCTGACGACATCGATTCACCGCGATGATTTAGCGTAACGCCCACGCTACTCGCCTGCCACATCCCCTCCCCGGCGGCTTGCACCAGCAGCGGAAACAATAATATTGCTAATAAGGCTCTCATTATTTGCCGCCAATCGTCGCCGTCATACGGATATGTCGGTTATCTGATAGTTCCAGATTCGACAGCACCACTAACTGCGGCAAGCTGCGGCGCAGGAAGCGAGACAATAATGGTCGCAGCGCGTGGTTCACCAACAATACCGGCGGCGCACCCAACATCTCCTGACGGGATAGCGCTTCCTGAGTTTGCGCCAACAAGCGATCCGCCAGCCCTGGCTCCAGTCCCCCCCCCGCCCTGCAATGCCTGTAGCAACAAACGTTCCAGCGGTGTATCGAGGCCAATAACATGGACTTCATCTTTGCCAGGAAACCACTGCTGGGTAATCGCCCGTCCCAACGCCACGCGCACGACGGCGGTTAATTCATGTGGATCGCTCTGAATGGGCGCATGTTCCGCCAGCGTTTCGAGAATGGTGCGCATATCGCGAATCGGCACTTTTTCATCGAGCAGATTTTGCAGCACTTTATGCAGTGTGGTAAGCGTGACGACGCCAGGAACGAGATCTTCCGTCAGCTTTGGCATCTCCTGGGCGACGCGATCCAGCAGCTGTTGCGCCTCCTGACGACCAAACAGCTCTGCGGCATGCTGGCTAATGAGGTGGTTAAGATGCGTTGCCACCACCGTGCTGGCCTCAACCACGGTGTACCCCTGAATCTGCGCCTGTTCTTTAAGCGCACTTTCAATCCAGATAGCATTCAGGCCAAATGCCGGATCGACGGTCGCCTCACCAGGTAACGTCCCGGCAGCGGTTCCAGGGTTAATCGCCAACCAACGCCCCGGATAAGCATCACCACTGCCTATCTCCACGCCTTTCATCAAAATGCGATAGCGGGCAGGTTGCAGATCCATATTGTCGCGAATGTGCACCACTGGCGGCAGAAACCCCATCTCCTGGGCAAATTTCTTGCGGATACTGCGTATACGGCCCAACAACTCACCATCCTGCTGGAAATCGACCATCGGGATCAGTCGATAACCCACTTCCATTCCCAGAGAATCTTCCAGTTGTACATCGTTCCACGTCGCTTCGACAACGGTATTATTCTCTGCCATTTTTACCGGTTTTGGTTCGGCAGGCGCTTTTTGTTCACGTCCGCGGATCCACCAGGCCAGTCCCAGCAATCCGGCAGTGAACAGCAAAAATACCAGGTTCGGCATTCCAGGCACCAGGCCGAGTAAACCGAGCACGGCGGCGCTTAATAACATAACGCTTGGGTTACTGAAAAGCTGATTCACCATCTGCTCGCCAACATCCTGATCGGTGCTGACACGTGTAACGATGACGCCCGCGGCGGTAGAAATCACCAGTGCCGGGATTTGTGCCACCAGACCGTCGCCAATGGTCAATAGCGTATAACTTTCCGCCGCGTGCCCCATGCTCATGCCATGTTGCAGCACACCGACCAGCAATCCGCCGACAACGTTAATGACCATGATGAGGATCCCGGCGATGGCATCGCCGCGAACAAACTTACTTGCCCCGTCCATCGAGCCGTAAAAATCGGCTTCCTGAGTCACTTCGGAGCGGCGTTTTTTCGCTTCATCTTCACCAATCAATCCAGCGTTAAGGTCGGCGTCAATCGCCATCTGCTTACCCGGCATACCATCGAGAACAAAGCGCGCGCCCACTTCCGCAATACGCCCGGCACCTTTGGTGATAACCATAAAGTTGATGATCACGAGAATGACGAACACCACGATACCGATAGCGAAATTGCCACCAACGAGGAAGTGACCGAACGCTTCGACCACCTTTCCAGCCGCCGCCGCGCCGGTATGCCCTTCCATCAAAATGATACGGGTTGAAGCCACGTTAAGTGCCAGACGCAACAGCGTGGTAAACAACAGGATGGTCGGAAACGCAGCAAACTCAAGCGTGCGCTGGGTAAACATCGCCACCAGCAACACCATGATCGACAAGGCAATATTGAAGGTAAACAGCAGGTCGAGTATGAATGCGGGCAGTGGCAGTACCATCATCGACAAGATCAACAGGATCAAAATCGGTCCGGCAAGGATCTGCCATTGTGTCGATTTCAGGTTTGCAGGCAGGCGCAGCATCGCGGCCAGATTACTCATGGGTCGGTTTCTCGTTAATAAAATCCAGGGCTTCCGGCACCGGAAGATGTGTAGGTTGTACAGGGCGTTGTCCACCAGCCAGACGCCAGCGTTTCAGTTGCCAGACCCAGGCCAGCACTTCCGCCACCGCGGCGTACAGTTGACCCGGGATTTGTTGACCGATCTCCGCATGTCGATACAGCGCACGCGCCAGCGGCGGCGCTTCAAGCGTCGGGACGTTATTTTCAGCGCCAATTTCACGAATGCGCAGCGCGACCAGCCCTGCACCTTTAGCGACCACTTTCGGTGCGCTCATTTTGTTTTCGTCATACTGCAACGCTACCGAATAGTGGGTCGGGTTATTGACAATGACATCCGCTTTCGGCACATCGGCCATCATCCGACGCCGTGCGGCCGCTCGCTGCATCTGACGGATCCGCCCTTTAACATGGGGGTCGCCTTCGCTTTGTTTGAACTCATCACGAATATCCTGCCGTGACATTCGCAGCTTTTTCAGGTGGCTGAAGATTTGGAAAAAGACGTCAAATCCCACCATTGGAATGACACCAAGCACCACCAGCAGCGCGCATAGCCCTACCAGATCCATCGCATTACCCATGGCGGTAATCGGAGACTCGGCCATTAAGCGCATCATCTGCGGCCAGTGATGCCAGAGAAAAAACCCCGTCACGCTGCCAACCAGGATGGTTTTCAAAATTGCCTTAAGCAACTCCGCGCCAGTCTGTGCCGAGAACATCCGTTTAATGCCCGGTAGCGGGTTGAGTTTGGAAAACTTCGGCTGCAAGGATTTTCCGCTAAATACCAGCCCCCCCAGCATAACCGGAGAAATAATCGCCACCAGCACCACGCCGCTAATCAGCGGTAGCAGCGCCAGCATGGCTTCTCTGATCAGCAGAATAATCTGCCCGAGGATCAGATTCGGGTCATTGATAATACTGTGATCAAAATGCAGCCCTGCGGAGAGCATGCCCGACAATCGACGGGCCAGCGACACACCGCCAAACCAGATAACACTAACGCCCACCAGCAAAATCAGCAGTGAAGTCAGTTCACGGGAACGCGGGATTTGCCCCTCTTCCCGCGCTTTTTCTAGTCGGTGAGGTGTGGGGGCTTCTGTTTTGTCGTCGCTCTCGTCAGACACGTCGCCAATCCTGGAAAGAGTATTAAGCGTAAATGATGCCAGAGCGCAAAGCGTTCAATGGTTTGAGTAAGGGGCAAAACAGGCGGGATTTAGGGCTTTTGCCACAGCACATCAGGCATGGTGACATGTTTGTCGGGTACGGCGTAAACGCCTTATCCAACCTTGAAGATCTGATGTGACGCGGCCACGTCACATCAGGCAATACAAATCAAAATCCAAGACTATCCAACAAATCGTCCACCTGATCCTGACTGGCTACCACACCGGCTTTGCTGGTATCGACCTGAGGTCCATTAAGCAAACTCTGGTTTTCACGTTTTGGACGCGACTCCTGTTCCGGGATGTTTTCCAACAGCACCATCAGCAACTGACGTTCGATCTCCTGAATGACATCCATCATCCGCTTAATGACCTGTCCGGTGAGATCCTGAAAATCCTGCGCCATCATGATTTCCAGCAGTTGCGCGTTAGTAAAGCTGGTATGCGCGGGGACATCTGCCAGAAATTGCCGCGTGTCTGTTACCAGTTCACGGGCGTCGGCAAGGTCAATCGGATCGGCAAACCAGTCATCCCAACGTTGGGTTAACGCTTTTGCTGATTTCTCCATTTGATCCTGATGCGGTTGTGACGCCTCAACACTGTTCAGCGCCCGCTCCGCAGCCTGGGCGGTCATCTGCACAACATAGTACAAACGATCGCGCGCATCGGGGATGGCTTCCGCTGCTTCGGCAATGGCCTGATCCAGCCCCAGCTCCCGCAAACTGTCGCGCAGCATACGCGTCAGGCTGCCGATGCGCGCAATGATATCGCCAGCTGAATGCTCGTCAGCAGGTTTGATTGATGGTTGCATCATAGTCGCATCCTCACATGCCCAGTTTCTCAAAGATTTTGTTGAGTTTTTCCTCCAGCGTCGCAGCGGTAAATGGTTTCACCACATAGCCACTGGCCCCCGCTTGCGCCGCAGCAATGATGTTCTCTTTCTTCGCTTCTGCAGTCACCATTAACACTGGCAATGCCGACATCGCGCCATCCGCACGAATCGTTTTCAGCAACTCCAGGCCATCCATATTGGGCATGTTCCAGTCGGAGATAACAAATCCATAACCGCCTGCCTGCAACTTATTGAGAGCATCGAGGCCATCTTCCGCTTCCTCAACATTATTGAATCCCAGCTCTTTCAGCAGGTTACGCACTATGCGTCGCATGGTGGAAAAGTCATCCACAACCAAAAATTTAAGTTCTTTATCCGCCATTTCACACTCCTGATTTAAATACGTATCGCCTGTCCGGCACTAATTTTTGCCAGCATTTGCTGACTTACCTGGCTAAGATCGACCACTTCGCAGACACCACCCATATTGATGGCCTCGCGCGGCATGCCGAACACCACGCAACTTGCTTCGTTTTGCGCAAGGGTCCATGCCCCCGCCTGACGCATCGCCAACATTCCCGCCGCGCCGTCGTTGCCCATACCGGTTAGGATTACCCCAACCGCATTACGCCCCGCCTGTTTGGCCACAGAATGGAACAACACATCTACCGATGGCCGATGGCGATTAACCGCAGGGCCATCGTGAATTTTGATTTGATAATTTGCGCCACTACGCGCCAGCTCCATATGCCGATCGCCCGGCGCGATATAGGCATGTCCCGGCAAGACGCGCTCTCCGTCTTCGGCTTCTTTAACCCCGATCTGGCAAAGCTTATTAAGTCTGTCGGCAAAAGAGCGGGTGAAACCGGGCGGCATATGCTGGGTAATTAACAGTGCCGGACTGGAAAGCGGCAACGGTTGCAGTACGTGACGAATTGCCTCAGTTCCACCCGTTGAAGCACCAATCGCAATCAGTTTTTCAGAACTCAACAACGGCCCCGCCTTCAGCGTTGTCGGTACCGACAATGGCTTATGTGCTGCAAGGCTCGCCTTTGCTGCCGTACGCACCTTTTCAGCAATCATTTCGCTATATGCCAGCATTCCTTCGCGAATACCCAGTTGCGGTTTGGTGACAAAATCTATCGCCCCCAGCTCCAGCGCGCGCAGCGTAACTTCTGACCCTTTGCCGGTCAGGGAAGAAACCATCACAACGGGCATTGGACGCAAACGCATTAATTTTTCGAGGAAATCCAGTCCGTCCATCCGCGGCATTTCAACATCCAGCGTCAATACATCGGGATTGAATTTCTTAATCAAATCACGCGCAACCAGCGGATCAGGGGCGGTCGCCACCATTTCCATGTCGCTATGGCTGTTGATGATTTCTGTCATGATCTGGCGCATCAGTGCCGAATCATCGACAGATAACACCCTGATTTTGCTTATCGTTAATCCTTACTTAGCGCATACACCGTCTGACCACGCAGCGTGAAGCGGCGCTCAAGGTGGCTAAAGTTTTCAGAGTGACCCGCAAACAGCAATCCGTCGGGTTTAAGGAGCGGAACAAAGCGGCGCAAAATCTTCTGCTGGGTAGTTTGATCGAAGTAGATCATGACGTTACGACAGAAGATCGCATCAAACGGCCCCGGCACGGTGTACTGTTTCGCCAGTAAATTCAGCGGGGCAAAATCAACATAGTTCGCCAGCTCCTGACGCACGCGTACCAGCCCTTCATGCGGTCCCGTCCCTCGCATGAAATACCGTTGCAGTTGCTGCGGCGTCAGGTTTTTCAACTCTTCATGGCGATAAATACCGCTTCTGGCTTTTTCCAGCACTTCGGTGTCGATATCGCTGGCAAACACTTTCCAGCGTCCGGGCGCGGTGCCCAATGTATCAGCCAGCGTCATCGCTATGCTGTACGGCTCTTCGCCGGTTGAAGCCGCCGCGCTCCATACGCGATACTCGCCAGAACGGCGACGTGCGTGATCCGCGAGCAGAGGAAAATGGTGTGCCTCACGGAAAAATGCCGTCAGATTCGTGGTCAGCGAATTGATAAACGCCTGCCACTCACCGCTGTGCTGATTAGATTCCAGCAAGTTCAGGTAATGACCGAAATCCGCCAGTCCCAGCGCACGCAAACGACGAACCAGTCGGTTGTAAACCATGTCGCGTTTATGGTCAGCCAGAACGATCCCGGCTCGTTGATAGATCAATTGACTTATCCGCCGAAAATGCGCGTCGGAAAGCGCCAGGCGCTCGGTCATCTGTAACAATAAAGACGTTTGCCCACAGGGCAGAGATGAAGTCATAGCGCCTTCTCAATCACTTCAGGATACCACTGGCGCAATTTGTAACTGCGCCGACTCATGTCGTGCTACTTCATGTTCTTCAAGGGTAAATACCGCCACACGCGACGAAAGATGGTCGGCCTGATTCAGTCGTTGCAAATCGTCGCGAAATGCCCAAAAGACATGCCGTTACTGCCAATCTGCAAGATCCCGCAGAGAATCAAAATTAAAAACAGCGTGGTCGAAATTCGAATACGATTAAACATCAACGCTCCCCATCAGGCGGCAATGACCGCTTTAGTAAATACTCGTCAAAATGTTTCCCAGTTTGGATCTTGTTCAGCAATTCGCAGTCGTGGCTGTGCCGGTGGTTGCTCACTGGCAGGACGGGATGGTGTTTGCGGTTTATTGGTGAGTGGGCTGGCTGCCAGACGGAACGCGGAAACCGCTTGCGTTAAACGACTCGCCTGTTCTTCCAGCGCAGCTGCGGCGGCAGCTGATTCCTGCACCAGCGATGCGTTCTGTTGCGTGACGCGATCCATTTCCGAAACCGCCAATGCGACTTGATCGATGCCACGGCTCTGTTCATCCGATGCTGATGCAATCTCGCCCATAATGTCAGTCACGCGAGTGACAGCATTGACGATATTGTTCATTGTTTCCCCAGCGCTTTCGACCAGCACCGAACCGGTATCAACGCGCGAGACGGAGTCTTCAATGAGGACTTTGATCTCTTTTGCCGCCTGTGCACTGCGACTGGCAAGATTACGCACTTCACCCGCCACCACGGCAAAACCACGGCCCTGTTCACCCGCTCGCGCGGCTTCAACAGCGGCATTCAGCGCGAGGATATTAGTCTGGAAGGCAATACCATCGATAACGCTGATAATGTCGGCAATTTTCTTCGAACTATCGGCGATCTCATGCATCGTTTTCACTACGCCATCCACCACTTTGCCGCCGTGCTGGGCGGTGTCGGAGGCACTTTGCGCCAGTTGCGAGGCCTGGCGGGCGTTATCGGCGTTTTGCTTCACTGTCGCGGTGAGCTGCTCCATGCTGGCGGCAGTTTCTTCCAGCGCGGATGCCTGCTGTTCAGTACGGGAGGAAAGATCGGTGTTGCCCGCCGCAATTTCACGGGTACCGGCATAGATGGCATCTGAACCTTCGCGCACATGAGTGACGGTGTCAGTCAAAGAGCGTTGCATATGTGAAACGCTCTGCGCCAGGTCGCCCATTTCACTGCGCCCGTCAATGGTCAGGGTATTCGCCAGGTTACCACCGGCAATTTCGCGAATATGCGCAATAATTTTTGCCAGCGGTGTAAGCAACATACGGCGAATGCCGTACCACGCCACCAGCAGAATCAATACCACCACCAGCGCGATAACCGCCAGTTGCCACTGGGCAAATCGGTAATCATCTGCGTTGTCAGTGACGATATCGCGATACAGTTTTTCACTGCTGAGGGCGTACTGAGCAAACGCTTCGCCCATTGCATTTTGCATTCCCTGGGTTGGCTGAGCGAAATAAGCTCCAGTATTGCCATAATCAAGATAATCAATCAGTTCAGTTAACGCTGTGTGATAGTTTTTATATTTTTCATCAATATTACGACTGGTAGCGACCATTTCAGGTAACGGTGCCATGCTTTTGAATTTTTTATAATGAGTCGCGGCCTGGGCCAATGTTTTCCTGGCACTATCGAGCAACTCAACTTTGGCATTACTTTGCTGATTGGATGAATCCATCATCATCCGCACCGCTGAACGACTCAGGTTAATGCGCGTTTGTAGCATTAAATCCCATGTTGACGTCAGCTCGCCCTGCTGTTCCCGTAATTGATTGGAAACCACAAAGCTCTTCTGGCTATGGTGAAGGGAAGAAAAAAACAGACTGCCGGAAATAAGCTGTAACAGTGCGAATACCCCCAGCACCATTACCAACAGCGTGACTACGCGGATACGGTTAATCATAAGGCACCTTCCTGAAAACAAGTTGATCTCGTTATCGGCAAGGAGGGGGGAAACTTTATTGCTGATGCCACCCGCCGCGAAATTGAAATAAAAAACCCGATGCGCAGATCATCGGGTTCATTTCAATTGAGGAAATCGGGAGAATTACGCCACTTCTGACGCCGCGCTATCTAACAGCGCCATCTCTTCGCTGTTCAGCAGTTTTTCGATGTTCACCAGAATCAACATGCGGTCGCCCAGTGCGCCCAGTCCTGTGAGATATTCGGTTGAAAGCGTCACGGCAAATTCCGGTGCCGGACGAATTTGCTCCGCCGTCAATGAAAGCACGTCTGAGACGCCGTCAACCACGATGCCGACCACCCGCTGTCCGAGATTCAGGACGATAACTACCGTGTTGTCGTTATAGTCCACATCCACCTGGCTGAACTTAATTCGTAAGTCAACAATCGGCACAATAACGCCGCGCAGATTCGTGACGCCTTTGATAAACGCTGGCGTGTTCGCAATCCGTGTCACCTGATCGTAGCCACGGATCTCCTGCACTTTCAGAATATCAATACCGTACTCTTCATCACCAAGGGTAAATACCAGAAATTCCTGGCCTGACGGCTCGCTGGCCAGCTTTGTTACATTCGTCATACCGGTCATATTGTTACCTTTTTACTCATTCAGGCGGCGGTGTTCGCCATACGTTGTTCGCGGTTTATCGCCTGCAAGGCGGAGACATCAACAATCAGTGCCACGCTGCCGTCGCCAAGAATGGTCGCAGCAGAAATGCCGGGGACTTTGCGATAGTTACTTTCAAGGTTTTTAACCACAACTTGGTGTTGACCAATTAATTGATCCACCAGCAAGGCGTAGCGGCGACCGCCACTTTGTAAGATCACCACAATTCCCTGGGTAGCTTCGGTTTTCGCGCCCGCGACGTTGAACACTTTCCACAGTTCGACGATAGGCAGATATTCACCCCGCACTTCCAGCACCCGCTCGCCGCCGGCCAGTGGATGGAGATCGGCTTCACGGGGTTGCAGTGATTCCATAACAGCATTCAGCGGCAGAATGAAAACTTCATCCGCAACGCGTACGGACATGCCGTCGAGGATGGCCAGCGTCAGCGGCAGTAAAATGCGGATCGTCGTGCCAGTACCCTGCATCGACTGGATCTCGACATGACCGCCCATCTCCTGGATATTACGTTTAACGACGTCCATGCCGACGCCACGCCCGGAGACGTCGGTGACCTGCTCCGCCGTGGAGAAGCCAGGGGCAAATATCAGCATCGCAACTTCGTCGTCGCTCATGTTTTCGCTGACGGTCAGACCTTGCGAGGCCGCTTTTGCCAGAATTCGTTCACGGTTTAGCCCCGCCCCATCGTCGGTCACTTCAATGCAAATGTTGCCGCCCTGATGTTCGGCAGACAGAATTAAATTTCCGACGCTGTTTTTACCTGCAGCGAGCCGTTTTTCTGGCAGTTCAATACCGTGATCGAGGCTATTGCGTACCAGGTGGGTCAGCGGGTCGATAATGCGTTCAATCAGGCTCTTGTCGAGTTCAGTAGAACTGCCCACCAGCGTCAGTTCTACCTGCTTGCCGAGTTTTCCCGCCAGATCACGCACCAGCCGGGGATAACGACTAAAGACATATTCCATCGGCATCATGCGAATCGACATCACTGATTCCTGCAAATCACGGGCGTTACGTTGTAACTGCCCCATGCTGGTAATCAAATCACCATGATTAACCGGGTCCAGTTCGCTGGAACGCTGGGCAAGCATGGACTGGGTGATGACCAGCTCACCGACGAGGTTAATTAATTGATCAACCTTTTCTACCGCTACACGGATGCTGGTGGATTCACTGCTGCGCGTCGTTTTTTCCCGCTCCACGCGACCGATTGGCGCTTGTTCGGCTGCCAGTTTAAGCATTGGTGGGGTGGATATTTTTGGCGAGACGTCTACTGTTTCAAAGGTAATCTGATCGGCTTCAATCACAAAACAGAGTACCGCAGTGATGTCATCTTCGGCGATGTCGTCCGGTAATATTGCCGAGAGAGAATCCGCCCCTTTCACCACGTCAGTTAACGTTGTCAGATGCCCCAACTCTTCTTCCAGCAGGTCGACTTCGCCGGCCTTCAGGCGCGAAAGGATAATTCGTCGCGGTGACTGACTACGACTCTGCTCATCTTGCGGTTCACTTTTGGCAACCACACTTAATCGGGTCACTGCGGATGGCGTTTCGCCTTTCGCTTCTAATGCCAGTTGACGTAAGGCCTGGCAGATATAATTGAAGCTGGCGGCATCCGGCTCTTGCGACTGTTTATAAGCGTCGAGCTGTTCTTGCATGATGTCCTTCGTTTCCAAAAACAGATTGATAATGTCGGTGTTGAGTTGCATCTCACCTCGTCTGGCTTCATCGAGCAGGTTTTCCATCAGATGCGTGGTTTCCTGCAAAACGCTGAAGCCAAAGGTTCCTGCCCCTCCTTTGATCGAGTGGGCAGCCCGAAAGATGGCATTCAACTGTTCGGCATCTGGCGCTTCCGGCTGCAAAACCAGCAGATGCTGCTCCATATCAGCCAACAGTTCGTCCGCTTCATCAAAAAATGTCTGATAAAAATCGCTTATATCCATGCTCACGCTGTCACCTCGGTTCGGCTGATGGCATTGTGGGAACACTGACCTGTGGTGCAACCTCAGGTTTTTCCAGGGCGCTTACTGGCTCATTCTGGCTTTCGGCGTTTTCATGCAAAATGGCCTGTTCGGCGTGTTTGTTCAGTACCAGCAGGCTGATGCGACGGTTGACGGCATCATCAGGTCCGCGATCGCTTAAGCGCATCGTTGCCGCCATGCCGACGACACGTAACACTTTGCCGCCATTCAACCCACCAACCATCAGTTCGCGGCGGGATGCATTGGCACGATCGGCAGAAAGCTCCCAGTTGCTGTAACCTTTCTCACCGCTGGCGTAGGGAAAATCATCGGTATGACCCGAGAGGCTAATTCGGTTGGGAATACCGTTCAGTACGGGCGCGATGGCGCGCAGAATGTCGCGCATATAGGGTTCGACGTCGGCACTGCCAGTTCTAAACATCGGGCGATTCTGGCTATCGATGATCTGAATACGTAGACCTTCCTGGACCAGATCGATTTTGAGATGTGGACGTAACGCCCGCAGTTTCGGATCGGACTCAATCAACTGGTCGAGATCGCCACGCAATTTCCGCAATCGACTTTGCTCCATGCGTTTTTTCAGCTCTTCGATGTTCGGCTGCTTATTCACTTCCCCCTGGCTTTGGGTGTAATCATCACCACCGCCGGGAATTGGGCTTTCACTATTAGAAATGCGATCGCCACCCGTAACCGCTGTCGCCAGCGGAGTCCGGAAGTACTCCGCAATCTGAATCAGCTCTTTTGGACTGGAGATAGAGATCAGCCACATCACCAGAAAAAAGGCCATCATTGCGGTCATAAAGTCGGCATAAGCAATCTTCCACGATCCATGTGCTGCTCCGTGGCTTTTGGCTTTGCGTCGTTTGACGACAATAATCGGATGCGCTTGATTCTTCATGCTTCCTCGGTTGTCGTCTGTTGTTGCGGATTTTTCACCGCACGCACATGCTCTTCCAGCTCAATAAACGACGGACGTTCGCTGGAATAGAGCGTTTTGCGACCAAACTCAACGGCGATAGGCGGTGCGTAACCGTTCAGATTAGAAAGCAGAGTGACTTTGACGCACTGCATCATTTTGCTGGTTTCGGCGCTTTTCTGACGTAAAACACTCGCTAATGGGGAAATAAATCCGTAAGCCAATAAAATACCGAGGAAAGTCCCCACCATCGCATGAGCGATAAGCGCCCCCAGCTCGGCGGCAGGACGATCGGCTGAACCTAACGCGTGAACGACCCCCATTACAGCCGCAACAATACCAAACGCCGGAAGTGAGTCCCCGACCAGCGCCAGACTGTTCGCCGGGACTTCTGCCTCGCTTTCGTGCGTCTCAATCTCTTCATCCATCAGAGCTTCGATTTCGAAGGTGTTCATGTGACCGCTGATAATCAGGCGCAGATAATCGACGATAAATTCAAGCATGACGCTATCCGCAAGGATGCGTGGGTAGCTGGCGAAGATCTCGCTCTCACGGGGATTTTCAATATCGCGTTCCAGCGAAAACATCCCCATCTGCCGCGATTTCGCCATCAACCGATAAAGCAGAGCCAGCAGATCCATATACATTGCTTTGGTGTATTTGGAGCGACGAAACAGCAACGGCAGCGCCTTCAGCGTGCCTTTAATCGCTTTGCCATTATTGCCGACGATAAACGACCCAATCCCTGCACCGGCAATAATCACCAGTTCAGCGGGTTGATAGAGTGCTCCAAGGCTTCCACCGGTCATCAAATAACCGCCGAAAACTGTACCGAGAACAACCAGGTAACCTAATAAGATAAGCACGACATCATCCTTCCACTGTTGACCATGACAGGATGTTCAGTCGTCAGGCGTTAACACGCGATAGGGGCAAAAGAAAGCAGCGGTACATCGTTACCGCTGCTGGAATGTTTCGCCACACCGTATCAGTTAAACAGCCTGTACTCTCTGTTCATCCAGCAGTTGTGGGATAATATCGGCAGGATTCTGGGAAAGTTTACGTCTTTTTACTGCCCGGGATGGCGGCTGACATAAGCTGCAGGCAAAGCTGCCAACAGGCTGGTGAGCATGGGTAATAAAATTGCCGCCGCAGCAGTTGCAGCTGGAAAGTTGCAGTAATCCACTTTCAACAAACCGCACCAATGTCCAGGCACGGGTTAATGCCAGCAGCGGTCCTTCTTCTGCTTGCGGGTACTGTTCAAGGTATAAACGGTAGGCTTTGATCACCGCATCGACGCCATTACACAAGCCAGTTTTCAGTAAAAACTGCCATGCATTACAGAACATCGAAGCATGAACGTTTTGTTCCCAGGTCATAAACCAGTCGGTTGAAAATGGCAGCATGCCTTTCGGCGGTGGGCTTCCGCGCAGTTCTTTATAGAGTTTTATCAGACGTCCGCGACTTAACTGTGTTTCGCTTTCCAGCATCTGCAAACGAGCGCCCAGGGTGATCAATTCCATTGCCAGCTGAATATCCCGCGCTTCCTGAACAATGCTTTTTTCACTCATGATCAGGCCCTTTTCTTGCGCAGCGCTTCTTCAGGCTGATTAACATCATTCAGCAAGCGTGTTGAGAGCATGATGCCGGTATGAATTTGCTGGAGATCGTCAACGCGGGAATCTTGCGTCAACTGAGTAATCGTCTGGTGGCTGTCAAAACGGAAGTGACAAACCAGTTGATTGGTTTCTGCCAGCTTAACCATTTGCGGAAGAGTCAGTGCCGCTAACGTTGTCGCCATTTCTTCATTTATGCCGAGACGAAACATAGCGGACGCTTTGTCCTGAACAATCAGACGCTGTGCAAGTAGTAAATATGACAAGTTGATGTCATAAATGTGTTTCAGCAACTCGGAGGTATGCATTATTCCCACCCAGAATAACCAACTTTATTTTTATGCGGTCTCACCGCACCCCGTGATGTCGCCGGGAAGCCCCGGTAAAAAATAATTGGCATTAGAATAGTTGCGATAAGCTGCAATAAGCAGACCCACCTTTTTGGTTTAATAAGTCCTTACAAATAGAAGGGGGTCTTTACACTTATCTAAGATTTTTCCTAAATCGACGCAACTGTACTCGTCACTACACGCACATACAACGGAGGGGGGCTGCGATTTTCAATAATGTGTGATGCAGATCACACAAAACGCTCAATTACTTAACATAAATGTATAAGTCATACTTTTGTTTTGGGTGTATTTCAATCTGTTAAAAAATTTTTCGCTACACTGGCAAGCAAAAATGAAACAGGAATAATCGAAATGGGATGTTGCGCACAGTTAAAATAACTCACCGTAAATAATCATCTGCTATAAATAATCGCTTTAATGCAATACCAGATAAGCCATTTTTAAACAAACACTTACCGCACAACAAACTAATTAACTACAAAGAAAGGCAACAATCAACCCAATGTTAATAAAATGTTTTACATATATTAACCACTTGTTCAATATGGGAAATCAGTACATTATTTTCTTATAAATACAGTTGAAATCATATGATAACCAAGAGCAATTGATTAATTGTATTTACTAATGACCAGACTAATATTTACCTGTTTAACTGAGTTGGGATTGCGTCGTTTCTCCATTAGGAGTAAAGCTTTAATGTCACCTGAAGTTCACAGAATAAGGAACAGGTTATGAGCTATAGCAATATTCTTGTCGCCGTTGCGGTTACACCGGAAAGTCAGCAACTGCTGGCAAAAGCGGTATCTATCGCCAGGCCAGTAAAGGGACACATCAGTTTAATTACTCTCGCTTCCGACCCGGAAATGTACAATCAATTAGCCGCGCCGATGCTTGAAGATTTACGCAATGTGATGCAGGAAGAAACGCAAAGCTTTCTTGATAAGTTAATTCAGGATGCGGGGTATCCCGTTGACAAGACGTTTATTGCCTACGGTGAGTTAAGCGAACATATTCCGGAAGTATGTCACAAACATCATTTCGATTTGGTGATTTGCGGTAATCACAATCACAGTTTCTTTTCGCGAGCATCCTGCTCGGCGAAAAGAGTGATTACCTCAAGTGAGGTCGATGTGCTGTTAGTTCCACTTACGGGAGATTAACCGCACCTACGCAAGCTTAGGAAAGGTAGCAACTTTATCGCGCTGCTGGCTTTCCGCGCTTCGCGGAACTATCTGCTTTAGGTCGCTAATGAAGCACTCCTGCCAGTGGTTAATATCGTTTTTCACGATAACGTCCAGCATTTCTGCATGACGGGAAATACGTTCCGCCAGCGACATAGTCAATGCACGATCCAGCGCAGCTGCAACTTCGTCACGATCGTAGGGATTAACAATTAACGCCGACGTTAACTCGTTTGCCGCTCCCGCAAATTGCGAAAGAACAAGAACGCCCGGGTTGGCTGGGTCCTGAGCGGCAACATACTCTTTTGCCACCAGGTTCATCCCGTCACGCAGTGGCGTCACTAAGCCCACGTCAGAGTAGCGGAATATTTTCATCAGTAATTTACGGTCAAAATGCTGATTCAAATAATAAAGCGGCGTCCAGCCTAATTGCCCATATTTACCATTAATTCGTCCGGCTTCATTTTCGAGCTGATGACGAATATCCTGATAGGCTTGCACATCACCACGAGACGTTGGCGCGATCTGGGTATAACGAATTTTACCGTGATGTTGCGGATATTTTTCCAGTAACGCTTCATAGGCGAGAAAACGCTCCGGCAAACCTTTGGAATAATCCAGTCGTTCGACAGAAAAGATATTTTGTACGTTTTTCAGTTCTGCTTTGAGTTGCGCCAGTTTTGGCGGCAGTGGACCGGCAGCCTGTTTCGCTATTTCTTTCGGCTCAATGCCGATCGGGTAAACTTCCGTTCGAAACGCTTTGCCGCAGGCCGTATGGCTTTTTGCGCTACGTGTCGTGACGCGGGTCAGGTTAGAAAGGCAATCCAGGAACGCCAGACGATCGTTCTCCGTCTGGAAACCCAGCAAATCATATTCACAAAGCTGTTCAAGCAAGGTGTCATATGTCGGCAGCGCGTTGAAGATTTCTGGTGTCGGGAAAGGAATATGCAGAAAGAAACCAATGCGATTATTCACGCCCCGTTTGCGTAATTCATGCGCAAAGGGCAACAGGTGATAATCGTGGATCCAGATAATGTCATCGTCTTGCAACAGCGGCAGTAATTTATCTGCCAGCAACGCATTTACGCGTAGATAGCCATCCCAGGCAGGACGCTGAAATTGCACCAGATCGAGCCGATAATGAAAAGCGGGCCAGAGAACGGCATTGGAGAATTTGTTGTAGTATTCGTCAAGGTCCTGTTCGCTGAGGTTAAAAGAGGCCCACGTAATGTTACCCTTTTTCACCTTTTTTAGCGGCTGATCCTCATTCCCTGTTTCACCGCTCCAGCCAAACCACAGTCCACCTGCGGCTTTCAGTGCCCCCAGTATGCCAACGGCAAGGCCACCGGCACTGGCGGCGTGCTCGTCTGGTGGTGCAATCCGGTTAGATACTACGACTAAACGACTCATAGTCATCACTCCTGTTATTTTCTCTTTTTTGTTGTAATGCGGTGGTTATCATTTCAAGCCAGCTCCAGACATCCGGCACGCCCGCCAGTCGCCATGATGCCTGAGTTGCACCTGTGCCAATTTTTACTGACATTCCGCCCAGCCGGTTAACGACTGCGAAGCCAGATTCATCGGTCAGATCATCGCCCAGAAATACGGGCGTTCGCCCGATAAAGGGAGCTTCCTGCATAAAGGCAGCAATCGCCTCACCTTTACTGGTACCTTTCGGTTTGATCTCGACAACACACTTTCCCTGCTGTAACGCCATTTGTGGCCAGATCTGAGTAATACGTTGCGCTAATGTCATTAATGCGTCTTCATGCTGCGGAGCCTGGCGATAATGCAGCGCAAAAGCCATCCCTTTCGCCTCCAGCTCCGCACCGGGAAACTGGGCGATAGCCGTATGCAGTTGCACGCTAATATCACGCGCAATCGCATCCGGCAGATGAACGATATGCGTTTTACCATTGATGTCACGGCGCTCCGCCCCATGCACGCCCGCTACTGGGAAGCGATAAGGTTTTGCCAGTGCGTCAAGCTCCACCATTGAGCGCCCTGATATCAATGCCAATGCACCATCACTTGCGGTTGCCAGTAGCTGAAGTCCTTGCAGAATATTGTCAGGCACGACGACCTGATCGGGATGCGGTTTGATTTCCGCCAGCGTTCCATCGAGATCAAAAAACCAGGCATATTTCGCGGATAGTTCAGGGGTTTCGGTTAACGGTTCTGTCACCCGGTTCTCCTCCTTCTCTTTTCTTATTGTGTTGCGCAGAACGCGCTTTACAGACATGTAAGTATAGACAGTGTGACGGGGGTCGCCATTTGTAACGAAGAACAGCCAACCGTTGTGGCGGCTGGCTGTGGTGGGAAAAAACGTTAAATTGTTGTGGAAAAAAGCATCAGACAGTGCGTTTCGCTTTTTGCTTGTAACGGTCGAAGATCACCGCTGCCAGCAGGATTAAGCCGCGAACCACGTATTGCGCGAAAGGAGAAATATTAAGCAGGTTCATGGCGTTTTCCACGGTGCCTAAAATTAAGATACCCGCCACCACATATGAGATTTTTCCGATGCCACCTTTCAGAGAAACGCCACCTAAAACGCAGGCGGAGATAACAATCAGCTCATAACCAATCGACGTCATTGGCTGCCCACTGGTCATACGTGAAGCCAGAATAATTCCGGCTATCGCTGATACCAGACCAGAGAGAACAAAGATAATAATTTTGGTGCGAACAACCGGTACACCCGCCAGACGCGCAGCCTCTTCGTTCCCGCCAATCGCCAGGGTGTTACGCCCAAAGGTGGTTTTATTCAGCAGCAAACCAAAGACAATCAGACACGCGACGGTAAGCCAGATTGGCGCAGGCAGACCGAACCAGTTAGCGTAACCAAGGGCAAAGAAGCTTTCATCTTCGATACCGACCGCTTTACCGTCTGAAATGATGTACGCCAGACCTCGAACAATCTGCATCGTTGCCAGTGTTGTGATCAGAGCATTTATTTTCAGTTTGGCGATAACAAAGCCATTGACCAGGCCACAGAGAATGCCAAGCAGCAACCCCGCTGCCACGCCAATCCACAGGCTTTCAGTCAGGTTGATAACCACCGCCGTGGTGACACCCGCACAGGCAATTACGGAGGCGACAGAAAGGTCAAAGTCACCGGAAGCAAGGCAGAACAACATGCCACACGCCACCATCCCCGACATGGAAATTGCCAGGCCCAACCCTTTCATATTAATGAAGGTGGCAAAATTTGGGACAAAAATGGCACAGGCGATAAAGAGCACCGCAAACACCACCAGCATGCCGTACTGATCCCAGATACGCCCAAAGCTGAATGACGACTTAGGTGCGCCAGAACCCGATGTAGAAACAGAAGACATCATACTCTCCTTACTCAGGCAACTGCCTGGCTGACTTTAGGCATCGCAAGGCTCAGTGCCTGACGCTCATCTGCCTGCTCGTGTAACAATTCACCGGCGATTTCACCTTCGCGCATCACCACAATCCGGTCGGCAACGCCGAGGACTTCAGGTAAGTCGCTGGAGGCAAACAGCACCGCCACACCCTGCGCCGCCAGCGCATAAATTACGTTATATATTTCGTGCTTAGCGCCAACATCAATGCCGCGCGTAGGTTCATCCAGCAAAATGACCTTCATCTCTTCCGATAACCAGCGGCCCAGAATGGCTTTTTGCTGATTTCCGCCTGAGAGATTCATGATCAGTTGCTCAGCGCCCGGCGTTTTGATGTTGAGCGAACGAATGTGGTGATCGGCATTGTTTTCTTCCCAACCGTTGTTGATTACACAACCGCCGAGCACATGTTTACGTCTGGCACTGATGTTGATATTGTCGCGAACGGAGTGCACGGGAATAATGCCTTCCGCTTTGCGATCTTCCGGGCAGAGCATCATGCCTGCGGCAATGGCGTGGCTCGGTTTACGAATATCGATCGGCTGTTGGTCGATATAAACCTGACCGGCGGTGATTTGCGTCCCGCCAAACAAGCCTTTCATTAATTCGCTACGCCCCGCCCCTACCAGACCAAACAGCCCAACAATTTCACCACTGCGAACCGCCAGACTTATTGGCGTACGCACGCCTGGTGCTTTCACAGCATCAAGACGCAGGCGCTCCTCGCCATAACTACGAGGTTGCCAGCCGTAGATATCGCCAATGTCGCGCCCGACCATCGCCTGCACCAGCGCGTCGTGGTCAACCTGCTGCATATCGGTAAAGGTTTTGACATAACGTCCATCTTTAAAGACAGTGATGGCATCGCTGAGGGCAAATATTTCTTCCATACGGTGAGAAACGTATAAGATCACCCGCCCCTCTTTTCGCAGTTCACGAATAACGCGGAAAAGATTGTCGATTTCGCGGGCAGAAAGGGAGCTGGTTGGCTCATCAAAGGCGATAATTTTAGCGTTACGCGCCAGCGCCTTGGCGATTTCAACCATCTGCCACTGACCAATGGAGAGATATTTCAGCGGCGTGTCCGGGTCAATATCCATACCAAGATGTTTAAGTTGTAAACCCGCCTCATAATTCAGCAATGAGCGATTCACAATGCCGCCTTTATGCGGCAGCTGGCCGAGATAGATGTTTTCCGCGACGGTCATTTCCGGCACGAGATGCAGTTCCTGGTAAATAATCGCCACACCCGCGTTAAGTGCTGCGGTCGTGTCGGAAAAGGACATTTCCTGCCCATTAATCACTACAGAACCCGTGGTTGGCGCATAGTTGCCGCTGAGGATTTTTAAGAGAGTTGATTTTCCTGCGCCATTTTCACCCATCAACGCATGAACCTGACCGGCATAGCAGTCAAAACTAATATCCGTCAGCGCCTTAACGCCGGGAAACGTTTTACCGATGCCGCGAAATGAGAGATACGGGGTAGACTGTTGCATAACGTCTCCGTGAATCACTGGTCGTTCACACCCCCTCTGCATCATGCAGAGGGGAATTTTTCCGGCAAATTACTTACCGCCTAAACCTTTTTTCTCCAGTTCTTCTTTAAAGTTGTCACGCGTGATCAGCACCACGTCGGTAACTTCGGTAAATTTTGGCGGTTCAACATCTTTTGCTACCCAGTTGTAAAGCATTTCGCTGGATTTATAGCCATGTACGTCCGGGCTTGGCAGCAGGGAACCGTAGAAGCCGGTTGCCTGTGCTTTAGACAGTTCGCTCACCGCATCCACACCGTTAATGCCAATGCCGATGATATCGGCAGCTTTAAAGCCCTGACCTTCCGTCGCGCGTACGCCGCCCAGCACGGTGCTGTCGTTCATACCGACGATCAGCCAATGTTTAACTTCCGGATGTTGAACCAGCATTGAGTTGGCAGCGTCAAATGCCCCCGGGATGTCGTTAGATTTGGTAGGTACCTGATAAATTTGTTTTTCCGGGAATCCGGCCGCTTTCAGCGCATCCATAGAACCCGTTGTACGGCGACGTGCCGTATCCAGTTCGTTGGCGGTAATCGCCATCACCGCGCTTTCTTTGACATCCCAGCCACGTTTCTGCATCTCTTTATACAGTTCCTGACCCTGACGTTCGCCAATTTTAGTCGCCGCCATCATCACCAGCGGAACGGTATCCATTGGCTTACCTTTAGCGTTAACAAACTGGTCATCCACGGCAATGACTTTCATATCGTAGCCACGCGCTTTCGCGACGATGGCAGAGCCGAGTTTGGGGTCCGGAGTACAAATAACGAAACCTTTTGCGCCACTGGCAGCCAGGCTGTCGATCGCGTTCAATGTTTTTTCGCCATCCGGCACGGCAATCTTAATAACCTCAAACCCTAAATCCTTCCCGGCTTTATCGGCAAACTTCCATTCGGTCTGGAACCACGGCTCTTCCGGTTGCTTCACCAGAAAACCGAGCTTCAGGTTCTCCGCCATAGCGGATTGTGACATAACGGCTGCCAGACCAATGGCTGCCAGGGCTTTAGTAAATTTGTGCATGGTTCTCTCCAGCTTTAGTGTCGTTTTGTGTAGGGCAAAAACGAATGACATTCGTTAAATTAATCGGAAAACAAAGCATTACCTTTTAACTAAAAGATAAGTGACCGTGTTGACATAGTTTTAGCGAGAAATTAATTCTCCATAGGAGAGCAATATCACATCGCAGAATTACAGTGAGAACGTGCATAAATTTAGCGGGAAAAGACATAAGGGAAAGCCAATTTGTCAGACAAATTGTCGAATGCACAGCAGATTAATCCATAAGATTAGCCTGGAAATCCTTGTTGTCTTTGGTACCCATGCGGGATGTCTTCTTTTTAACCAGTCAATAGGCCGCATTACCTGGCGTTGAGTTTTTGAAATGGTGTAATAACCGCAACTCAAAGATGTGGAAAATGCACGCCATTCATTTCGCCATTAATTATCACTGTGCTCATTAATTAACAGAACACGTATAATGAGAGCCATCTCGCAAAAATGAAAAAACCTTTTATAAAATCATCACTTCATCATGAATTCAAATTCATTGATTAATATCAACAAGATACAAAAAGCACTATCATTAAAATTCATTGCAGTTACATTGATTTCATCAATGAAATGTAAAAATATATAAACTTGATGATTTAAGCATTTTCTTATACCCGTTCAGACGTTATTCTTATTTCAGATCATCGTCAGAATTGACTCCACGATCACATTTCGGACCGGCAGAAAGGAATTATTCTGCAAACAGTAATTATGGTGTTTTGATTTATCTTGCACCTCTCCACTTCTGGATATAAGGATATTAGGTATGGCAACCGCTGGAATGCTTCTCAAACTCAACTCTCAAATGAACCGCGAGTTTTACGCATCCAATCTCTACCTTCACCTGAGTAACTGGTGTTCTGAACAGAGTCTGAACGGCACCGCCACTTTCCTTCGCGCCCAGGCACAGAGTAATGTGACCCAAATGATGCGCATGTTTAACTTTATGAAGAGTGTCGGCGCTACCCCCATCGTTAAAGCCATTGATGTTCCCGGTGAAAAACTGAACTCTCTGGAAGAACTGTTCCAAAAAACGATGGAAGAATACGAGCAACGTTCTAGTACGTTGGCACAGTTAGCCGATGAAGCGAAAGAACTGAATGATGATTCAACCGTCAATTTCCTGCGCGATCTGGAAAAAGAACAGCAGCATGATGGTCTGTTGCTGCAAACCATTCTTGATGAAGTGCGCAGTGCGAAACTTGCTGGTATGTGCCCAGTGCAGACCGACCAACATGTTCTGAATGTCGTGTCGCATCAGCTGCATTGATCATACATCGGCGCTAATGCATTGCGCCGATGAAGTTTTTGAGAAACCGCTGCCTCATCTTTTTGAAGCAGCGGTTTTTTAATGGGATTCGCCTTGTGGGGTAAACTTGAGTTCAATCAGCGCGATGGCTTTTTGGATTGCCCGCATGGTGACCGGGTCTGCGGCGGCGGGATGGTTAGTAAAGTCGATATTCTTCAGCTGGCTGGACATTTTTTCGCGAACTTCAACGGGCGCGATTACATCGAGAACATCCAGAATTTGTTTGATAACCAACTGGCAAGCAACCACATCAGAAACCAGTTCCTGATCGGCATTCAGCGGCTGGGACATCGTAAACTCCTGATAGCATTTTGAAAGCCGTTATAGTAGCGGCTTCACATCTTCAGCGATAGTCACATCCACCGTCATCAGGACACAAAAAAACCTGCCGGAGCAGGTTTTTTGTTATCGGAACATATTGCCTGGCGGTACGTCTTTGAACGTCTTGCAATAGTTATTGAACATACTTTTCAGGATTTTGCGCAGTTTCATCGCGGCACTCCGACCATTTGTTATACAGGTGTTATTGTCTTTGCGCTTATAATATGACAACCATCACAAAAATCAATCTTTATGTGATACAAATCACATAAATACCCCTTTAATGTTATAAAAATGATAATCAAAAAACAGCCCCCCTATTTCTGACACCTACAGATGGCAAGAAATAGCGCCTGCCAGGCGTCTTTTCCGGTCATTGTCGCAGCGCTGTAACGCGTAAAATAGTGCTTTCTCTTACTCTTCTGGCTGGACCATGAGACTTCTGATTCTGACTCTTTCATTAATAACGCTGGCGGGGTGTACGGTTACTCGCCAGGCCCATGTGAGCGAAGTTGACGCGGCAACAGGTATTGTACGGTTGGTTTATAACCAGGCTTTTTTGCAGCATGCCCATACCGATCGTTATGTCAGTCGCGGGATCGCCGATCGCGCATGCCAGCAGGAAGGCTATACCCACGCGATCCCCTTTGGTCAGCCAGTAGGCAACTGTAGCCTTTTTGCGGGTTCCTTATGTTTGAATACGGAATTCACTTTGTCATATCAGTGCCATCATTCCGCCTTCCCTGTCTTTCTCTAAATATTTTAATCAGCGAGGGGATCTTCGCTGATTAAAGAAATAGCGGTAATGCGTTTTATTCCCATTCGTATTTTTAATAATTGAAGTTTATATTTTACCTTTTGCAAATAATAAAATAACAAATTATAGTGACGCCACAGCAACAAATATAACCTTTGTGGAGCACTATCATGCTGAAACCAGAAATGATTGAAAAACTTAATGAGCAGATGAACCTGGAACTGTACTCTTCACTGCTTTATCAGCAAATGAGCGCCTGGTGCAGCTATCATACCTTCGAAGGTGCTGCCGCGTTCCTGCGCCGTCACGCCCAGGAAGAGATGACGCATATGCAGCGTCTGTTTGATTACCTGACTGATACCGGCAATTTACCGCGTATTAATACCGTTGAATCTCCGTTTGCTGAATATTCCTCACTTGATGAATTATTCCAGGAAACCTATAAACACGAACAATTAATCACCCAGAAAATTAACGAACTGGCTCATGCTGCAATGACCAATCAGGACTACCCAACATTTAATTTCCTGCAATGGTATGTTTCTGAGCAGCATGAAGAAGAGAAACTGTTCAAATCGATTATTGATAAATTAAGCCTGGCAGGCAAAAGCGGCGAAGGTCTGTATTTTATCGACAAAGAACTCTCTACCCTCGACACACAAAACTAATGCTCTCCGGCGGCAGGTTTTCTGCCGTCGTTTCAAATCAGTGACGGCAAATCTTACTCTGATCGGTCGAAAAACCGTCTTCAGAAGGAATAAATTTGCCTTTTGCTGCCAGAAACGCCACCAGCTCTCCCGCTGTCATCCCTTCTGCCGAGCAGGTGTGAAAACGTGCCTGTTCACCAAAACGCGCTTTAATCGCAGCTTCCAGACTGGCATGCGTATATTGCTCACCTGATTCAATCATCATATTTAACACTTCATGACCGTGAATAGAGTCCATCGTTCCTCCTCAAAAAAAGCCTAGCGTAGCGATTGCCGCTTATGAAGACTTTGCGCCAGAGCAGAACTGAATGCTTTTTATTGTACATTTATATTTACACCATATGTAACGTCGGTTTGACGAAGCAGCCGTTATGCCTTAACCTGCGCCGCAGATATCACTCATAAAGATCGTCAGGACAGAAGAAAGCGTGAAAAACAGAACTCTGGGAAGTGTTTTTATCGTGGCGGGAACCACAATTGGCGCAGGCATGCTGGCAATGCCGCTGGCTGCGGCAGGTGTTGGTTTTAGCGTCACGTTAATCTTGTTGATTGGGCTTTGGGCGTTGATGTGCTACACGGCGCTATTACTGCTGGAGGTGTACCAGCATGTTCCGGCAGATACCGGTCTTGGCACGCTGGCAAAACGCTATCTGGGACGCTACGGTCAGTGGCTGACGGGCTTCAGTATGATGTTCTTAATGTATGCTCTGACTGCGGCATACATCAGCGGTGCCGGTGAATTGTTGGCCTCCAGCATCAGCGACTGGACAGGTATTTCAATGTCGGCAACCGCTGGCGTGCTGTTGTTCACTTTTGTTGCCGGTGGCGTGGTTTGTGTCGGGACATCGCTGGTCGATTTGTTTAACCGTTTTCTGTTCAGCGCCAAAATTATTTTTCTGGTGGTGATGCTGGTATTGCTGCTACCGCATATTCACAAAGTGAATCTTTTAACCCTGCCGTTGCAACAGGGGCTGGCTCTGTCAGCAATCCCGGTGATTTTTACCTCATTTGGTTTTCACGGTAGCGTGCCGAGTATTGTCAGCTATATGGATGGCAACGTTCGTAAGCTACGCTGGGTGTTTATAACCGGTAGTGCGATCCCCCTGGTGGCATATATTTTCTGGCAGGTGGCAACGCTTGGCAGCATTGATTCAACAACCTTTATGGGATTGCTGGCTAATCATGCTGGATTAAACGGGCTGTTACAGGCGTTACGCGAAATGGTGGCCTCTCCGCATGTTGAGCTGGCAGTGCATTTATTTGCTGATTTAGCCCTCGCCACGTCATTTCTCGGCGTTGCGTTAGGCTTATTTGATTATCTGGCTGATTTATTTCAGCGTTCAAATACCGTTGGTGGACGGTTGCAAACTGGTGCAATTACCTTTCTGCCGCCGTTGGCGTTTGCACTGTTTTATCCACGAGGATTTGTGATGGCGCTGGGTTACGCCGGTGTGGCGCTGGCGGTACTGGCATTGATTATCCCTTCGCTGTTGACCTGGCAAAGCAGAAAGCACAATCCTCAGGCGGGTTACCGGGTGAAAGGTGGTCGTCCGGCGCTGGTGGTGGTGTTTCTCTGTGGTATTGCTGTGATTGGCGTGCAATTTTTGATTGCGGCAGGGTTGTTACCAGAAGTGGGGTGATCAGATAGCCTCAAATTCCTTATTGGGTGCCAGAATTAACGCTGACACCCAATTTGACCTCTTAATGCAGGCAGCACTGCTTAAATTTCTTACCACTACCGCACGGGCAAGGATCGTTACGCCCCGGTTTCTCTTCTGCTTTGATCGGTTGCTGAACAGCTTTTTCCTGCGGATGCGCCATCCAGTACGCATGTAGATCAAGCGCCGCCAGTCGAATGGCATCTACGCTCTCTTCAAACGCTTCTGGCGACATTTTCTCTACCCGCTCGAAGTTTTCCTCAGTACCGTGCAGCGCAATCGCCTCCAGCGCTGGTTTTAACGAATCGGGCAACGTTGACCAGTCAGAAAGTGCCACGCCCCGCATATAGCCAAAGCACCACTCCTCAACAATCGTCAGCTCGCTGCCATCAACTTCTCGCAAGCCGAATAACGGCTCAAACTGCTCCGGGAATTCGTTCAGACGCTCTGCGGTATCGGCCATATGTTGAAAAGCCAGATTCATAAAGCGCGTCATCTCTTTCTCTGACGCCCAGCGCGGCACATAGTCAGCCCCACCCCACACGGCAACCAGCCACTGTTCCGGTTCAATCTCTTGCGGAGAACTCAACACCGCCGTCAATAAACCGTCCAGCTCCGCCACATCAAGGATGGCGTGGTCAGTGTTGTATTTGGTCAGAATATCGTCCAGCCATTCCAACTCACTTTCGTTTAACGGTCCCGTTTTCATACGCTTTTCCTTGTGGATCTCAACTCGCCAGCACCTATCTTACATGCCGGTCCGTATCAGAGATACTTTTTGAGTGGCTTTGCCGGTGATTAAAAATTAAGGAGGGTGTAACGACAAGTTGCAGGCACAAAAAAACCACCCGAAGGTGGTTTCACGACACTGCTTATTGCTTTGATTTTATTCTTATCTTTCCCATGGTACCCGGAGCGGGACTTGAACCCGCACAGCGCGAACGCCGAGGGATTTTAAATCCCTTGTGTCTACCGATTCCACCATCCGGGCTCGGGAAGAAAGTGGAGGCGCGTTCCGGAGTCGAACCGGACTAGACGGATTTGCAATCCGCTACATAACCGCTTTGTTAACGCGCCAAATTCTTCAGGCCTTTCAGCCAGACATCCGCTTGAGGCCGATGTCTTTTAAACTGGAGCGGGAAACGAGACTCGAACTCGCGACCCCGACCTTGGCAAGGTCGTGCTCTACCAACTGAGCTATTCCCGCATTCATCAAGCAATCAGTTAATCACTTGATTTTATTATCGTCTGGCAATCAGTGCCGCCGTTCGATGCGTTGCATTCTACTTACCTGGCGCGATGAGTCAACGATATTTTTCACCACTTTTGATCGTTTGCTGAAAATTACGCCGAAACGATCACTGATCAAGCAAATCTGCACGCGCAGCGCTCAAATATTGCAACATTGACCACAGAGTCAGTACCGCAGCCACAAAGAAAAGTGCAATACCGGCGTACTCAACCCAAATGTTCGGACGCCACAGCAGCCAGGCCAACGCCACCATCTGGGCAGTGGTTTTCACTTTCCCAATCCAGGAGACGGCCACGCTACTGCGTTTACCCAACTCCGCCATCCATTCGCGTAGCGCAGAAATAATAATTTCACGGGCGATCATCGTTGCCGCCGGTAATGTCACCCACCAGCTGTGATAATGCTCGGTTACCAGCACCATGGCGATAGCCACGAGAACTTTATCTGCGACAGGGTCAAGGAAAGCACCAAACCGGGTACTCTGGTTCCAGCGGCGTGCCAGAAAACCATCGAACCAGTCAGTCACCGCCGCGACGCAGAAAATGAGCGCGGCGGCAAACGGCGACCAGGTGACAGGCAGATAAAAGACCAATACAAAGAATGGGATAAGGATGACACGGAACAGTGTAAGCAACGTAGGGATATTAAATTGCATAATGACGGGTAACTATCTGTTGTCAGTAAGATTACCCCTATGTTGCTACAGAGACATCAATGTTTCAACGACCAGAAGATCTTTTCTGCCAGACCTTGCGAAATACCCGGCACTTTTGCAATTTCCTCGACGCTGGCGTTACGTAAACCTTGCAAACCGCCCATATATTTCAACAACATTTGCCGACGTTTTGGCCCGACGCCTTCAATGGTTTCCAGGGAACTGGTATTTTTGACTTTCGCCCGTTTTTTACGGTGCCCGCCAATCGCGTGATCATGTGATTCATCGCGAATATGCTGGATAACATGCAGCGCGGGTGAATCTGGCGGCAAACTAAATCCCTCACCTTCCGGCTCAAAGAACAGCGTTTCCAGTCCAGCCTTACGATCTGCTCCTTTGGCAACGCCAAGTAGCAGCGGATGATTTTTATCCCATGAGACATCCAGTTCGGCGAAGACATTTTTCGCCTGCGCAAGCTGGCCTTTGCCGCCGTCGATAAGGATCACATCCGGGATCTTACTGTCGTCAATGGCTTTACCATAACGCCGACGCAGCACCTGATTCATCGCCGCATAATCATCGCCCGGCGTGATGCCAGTAATGTTATAGCGCCGATACTCCGCACGCAGCGGGCCGTTAGCATCAAACACCACACAGGAAGCGACGGTTTGTTCACCCATGGTATGGCTGATGTCAAAGCACTCCATCCGCTTCACTTCCGGTAATTTCAACACGCTGGCAAGCGCGGTCAGTCGCTGGTGAACGGTAGATTGCTGCGAAAGTTTGCTGGTTAAGGCCGTCGCCGCATTGGTGCGCGCGAGTTTCAGATAACGCGCCCGATCGCCGCGAGGTTTGGTTTGAACATTAATCTTGCGTCCCGCCAGTTCTGAAAGGGAATCGGCGAGCAGCGTTTTATCGCTAAGATTAAAATCGAGCAGGATCTCACCCGGTAAGGTGCGCATCTGGCTGCCTTGTAAATAGAACTGACCTACGAAGGTTTCCACCACCTCGCTCAGTTCCGTACCGCCCGGCACTTTCGGGAAATAGCTGCGGCTGCCGAGCACTTTACCCTGACGAATGAACAATACGTGGACACAAGCCATGCCCGCATCGAACGCCACACCAATAACGTCAAGGTCGTCGCCGGTATTGGACACAAACTGTTTTTCGGTGACGCGTCGCACCGCCTGAATTTGGTCGCGAATACGTGCCGCTTCTTCAAACTCCAGATTCTGGCTGGCAGTTTCCATACGACTAATGAGTTGCGTAAGCACCTGATCATCTTTACCAGACAAAAACAGGCGCACATACTCGACCTGCTGAGCGTATTCTTCTTCACTCACCAGTCCTTCAACGCACGGTCCCAGACAGCGCCCTATCTGATATTGCAGACACGGACGCGAGCGATTGCGATAAACACTATTTTCGCACTGGCGAATGGGGAATATCTTTTGCAGTAGCGCCAGTGTTTCACGTACGGCATAGCCATTCGGGAACGGGCCGAAATATTCACCTTTGGCATGCTTCGCACCACGATGCATCGCCAGACGCGGGTGGGTATCGCCACTCAGGAAGATAAAAGGATAAGATTTATCATCGCGTAGCAAAACGTTGTAACGCGGCTGATAGAGTTTGATGTAGTTGTGTTCCAGCAACAGCGCTTCGGTTTCTGTGTGAGTAACCGTTACATCAATTTGCTGGATCTGGGCGACCAGCGCTTCGGTTTTGCGCGAAGCGAGGTTGCTACGGAAATAGCTGGAAAGCCGTTTTTTCAGGTCTTTCGCTTTGCCGACATAGATAACCGTACCACCAGCATCGTACATGCGATAAACGCCTGGCTGGCTGGTTACGGTTTTTAAAAACGCTTTTGCGTCAAACTGATCACTCACTGACTTGATAATGTCTCCGCATTACACAGACCATGGCGAATTGCCAGGTGAGTCAGCTCAACATCGCCATGAATGTTTAGTTTACTGAACATACGATAGCGGTAGCTGTTCACCGTTTTCGGACTGAGATTGAGCTGTTCTGAGATCTCATTGACCTTCTGGCCCTTGGTGATCATCAGCATAATCTGCAATTCACGTTCAGACAAACTGGCAAATGGGCTTTCTGTTTTTTCTGGTTCGATCTGGCTTAACGCCATTTGTTGAGCGATGTCAGAAGCAATGTAACGCTGCCCTGAATAGACAGAACGAATCGCACTCACGACTTCCTGCGGAGCCGCGCCTTTGCTGAGGTAGCCCGCAGCACCGGCCTGCATGACTTTCGCTGGTAAAGGGTTTTCTGTATGGACGGTAAGCATGATGATTTTGACATCAGCTGTGGAACGCGCGATTTTACGCGTCGCCTCAAGACCGCCAATGCCCGGCATACTCATGTCCATTAGCACCACGTCAACGGCATTTGTCCGGCACCACTTAACTGCGTCTTCACCGCACGATGCCTCACCGACGACTTTTATACCCTTTATATCTTCCAGAATGCGTCGTATCCCTGCGCGCACCAGTTCGTGGTCATCAACAAGTAGAACGTTGATCAAAGGAATATCTCCAGAAATAGGGATAACGCTACTGATAGTTAGTCATTCGTATATTAGCGGTTTTTATTGCAACTTTGAAACGTTAAAAATGGTGGGTATTCGATTTTTCTCTCGTTTTTGTCAATTCAATTGTCCACAGTTATGGTCACGCCCGTCACCAACGGCTTACCGGATCGTTTCACAGTAAGCCCTACGATGAAATGTGACAAAAATTGACTTTATTCAGCAAAAATGAAAATCAGCCCGCTGAATATGTAACATTAATTACCCCGAACAATACGGGCAAAAAACATTCATGATAAAAATATTTATTGGTCATTATATTAACGTATTTTATAGCACTGCCGATATCGCGCTCAAAAAACAACCACTGCTATTTTTAGCAAAGCTTATGGTATACTCCGCCGCCTTAACATTTTTCACCGCAAATTTTCATTGCAACATGACGAGGAAAATAAATGAGTACGCCTGATTTTTCTACTGCCGAGAATAATCAAGAACTGGCAAATGAAGTCTCCTGCCTGAAAGCGATGCTGACGCTGATGCTGCAGGCGATGGGACAAGCTGACGCGGGCCGCGTGATGTTAAAGATGGAAAAACAGCTTGCGCTGATCGAAGACGAAACCCAGGCTGCAGTATTTTCCAAAACGGTTAAGCAAATTAAACAAGCCTACCGTCAGTAATATAAAACCGGCTGAGAGCGTGCCTTTCAGCCGGTTTTTGCATCTGGCACGCAGAAAGAAAAGCGATCAAATTAAGCCAGTAGCGGCCGCGTAACAGGCCACCTGGGTCTTATTTGGTGCATTGATTTTTTTCTGCATGTTTTTCTGATGGAAATTGACCGTATTCTCAGAGATTGACAAAATCATCGCTATCTCTGCTGATGTCTTCCCTTCCGCCGTCCATTTCAAAATTTCTTTTTCGCGCTTGCTGAAATTCATCTCTGGCGTCATCACTATTTCATCATTTAAACGCATCAGAGCCATCAGACTTTCGCGCACCAGTAACTGCATTTTTAATTGCAGTTCATCACTAAGAATGGGTATTTCGCGAGCGCTGCAACGGGAAAAGGACAAAAAGCCCAACGCCCGATTTGGCAGCATTAAATACTGAGTGACACCGCGGCGTAAACCATGTGCGCGCGCGGCTTCCCATAACGGCTGTGCTTCGCTGAATAAGTCATCATTCCACATTAAATGGCCCTGACTAAAGTTTTCAGGGTTCAGCACCGGATCAATTGCGAGAAAGTTTTTTGCCTGATAATAACTAACCCACGCCTCAGGGTAATTGGTGTAGAAAGCCACTTTAGGTCGCGTGAATGGTACCGGGTGGCGAACACATAACGAATAGTAATCGTACTCCAGCTGCTGAGCCTGAAGCTCTATTTCATGGTAGACCTCTTCTGCGGCCTCCATCCTCTGAAAACGCAACAGCATCGTGCGACGCCAGCTGAAAAAATCCGTATCCTGCATAGTAAACCGCAACGCCCCTGAGAGTGAGTATCATTTATAATGATAATTCAAACTATCACATAAATAAGATTTATATATAATTTATATTATTCAGGCAATGAATTACTTTTGCAAGCCATCGCATTCTCTTATGTTATTAATGAGTTATGCTGATTTGTTAAGCAGTTTTATCACGCTTGAAATGGCGTCCCGCCCCGACAGGTGAATCGTCGGGGCTGATTTTTTCTTATTATTGCAGCAGAAACTTCTCGAGGAACTGGCGGGTGCGAGGCTGCTGGGGATCGGCAAATAACGCTTTTGCTGCCCCCTGCTCGACTATCCGCCCCTGGTCCATAAAGATCGCCCGGTCCGCAACATCCCGGGCAAAGCTCATTTCGTGTGTCACAATCACCATCGTGCGCTTTTCCTGCGCCAGCTGGCGGATGGTGTTCAGGACTTCGCCCACCAGCTCTGGATCCAGCGCCGACGTTGGCTCGTCAAACAAAATCACCTCAGGACGCATTGCCAGTGCACGCGCAATCGCAACACGCTGCTGTTGACCGCCAGACAAACGACGTGGATAGCTGGTTTCTTTACCGGCCAGCCCAACTTTCGCCAGCAGCTCGCGAGCGCGCGCCGTGGCCTCTTCTTTCGGTTCGCCTTTGACGATCACCGGCCCTTCAATAATGTTTTCCAGCACCGTACGATGCGGAAACAAATTAAAGTTCTGGAAGACAAACCCGACGTGCTGACGCAACTGGCGAATCAGCGATTTTTGCTGACTTAATGAACGTGCAGTATCAATAGTGATATCGCCAACGGTGATCGTTCCCGCTTCCGGTTGTTCCAGCAGATTTATGCTGCGTAGCAACGTGGTTTTGCCGGAACCACTCGGACCGATAATTGCCACCACTTCGCCAGGCTTTACCTCGAGGTCGATACCGTGCAGCACCGTCTGACCGTGAAATTTTTTCACCAGGTTCTTAACTTCAATGGCACTCATTTTGGTTCTCTCTCCTGGCGATTAAGTTGATTCTCAAAATGGTTCTGCAACGTCGATAATACTGTCGCCATGATCCAGTAGATGAGCGAAGCCGCCAGGTACATGGTGAACACCTCCAGCGTGCGCGAGGTAATCAACTGCGCCTGACGGAACAGCTCCGGCACCTGGATTGTCGCGGCCAGCGACGTATCTTTTACCAGACTGATAAAGCTGTTCGACAGCGGCGGCAACGCCACCCGCGCCGCCTGTGGCAAAATCGCGCGACGCATGGTCTGCCACGGCGTCATACCAATACTGGCAGCGGCTTCCCACTGACCTTTATCAATAGAAGAAATGGCGGCGCGCAGCGTTTCGGCGGCATAGGCGGCAGTGTTCAGCGACAGACCAATCATTGCTGACGGAATGGGATCTAATTCGATACCAAACTGCGGCAGGCCGTAATAGATCATAAACAGTTGTGCGATGAGCGGCGTACCACGAAAAATAGAGATATAAAAACGCGCCAGCCAGCGCACGGGCCAGATTGGCGACAGGCGCATCAGCGCGAGAATAAACCCGAGTAGTAAGCCAAAAAACATGCCGCCGATACTGAGTTGCAGGGTATACCCAGCCCCTTTCAACAGGAACGGCAAGGAATCAATAACCAGTTGTATACTTTCTTGCATGAGCGTTCCCGGAGCTAAACGTGGGGATGATAGGCGAACAGCGCAGGCGCGCCGCCGGTATGAATAAACAGAATCGGCCCTTCATCTTTGAAGCGTTTCTGACTGATACCGTCAATCAGCCCCGCCATCGCTTTTCCGGTATACACAGGATCAAGCAGAATGCCTTCCAGACGCGCCAGCAATTTCACTGCTTCCATGCCTTCGTCGTTCGGCACGCCGTAGACAGGTGCAAAATAGTCATCCCAGAGTAAAATTTCCGCTGATGCGGTCAGCTCCAGTTCTTTCGCAATCGCCTGTTGTAGGTTAACCACTTTCGGCAATTGATCGGCAACGGAACGCGACACGGTCACGCCAATCAGTTCGCTTTCAGGCATCAGGTGTTCCAGCCCAACAGCCAATCCGGCGTGAGTTCCGGCACTGCCCGATGCGACCACCACCGACGAAATATTAACCGCCCCTTCACACTGTTGCGCGATTTCCAGCGCACTCTCCACATAACCCAGCGCGCCCAGAGCATTAGAACCGCCAACCGGAATGACATACGGGCGAAAGCCTTGTGCTTCGACTCGCGTCGCCAGCTCTTCCAGTTGGGCATTGGGATCGGTCAGTGCGTCGCACATTTCAATCTGGGTATTGAACAGATCCAGCAACAAACGATTGCCGTTGGTTAAATAGTTTTCTGCGGTTGTGCCAATAGGATTTTCCAGCAGCGCCACGCAGTGTAGGCCGAGTTTCGCCGCAACTGCGGCAGTCTGCCGCACATGGTTAGACTGGATCGCGCCGGCAGTAATCAGCGTATCGGCACCTTCGCGCAGGGCATCTGCCGCGAGAAATTCCAGCTTACGTAATTTATTGCCGCCCATTGCCATGGGTGTGACGTCATCCCGTTTGATGAAAATTTCCCGTCCAAGATAATCAGAAAAGCGCGGCAGATATTCGAGCGGTGTTGGCGCGCCGATAAACTCCAACCGTGGAAAACGGGTTAAATTATGCAGTGGCATAACAGCCTCCGATGTGTGTTGTTGTGATTTTCTTATTATGCACGCTGAAAACGCGTAAATAAAAAAGGCGCTGGTGAAAGCGCCCTTTTTTGTCATTATGCTGATTATTTGGTCACATCAGCACCAAACCATTTTTCGGAAAGGGCTTGCAGAGTGCCATCTTTTTGCATTTCCGCAATTGCATCGTTCACTGCTTTCAGCAGGTCTTCATTTCCTTTACGCAGCGCCACGCCAGACTCCTGACGGGAGAATGCTTCACCGGTTACTGCCAGCGTATCGTTGGTTTTCTTCACCAGATCCAGCGCCGCCAGACGGTCAACGAGGATCGCATCGATACGGCCTACGCGCAGATCCTGATATTTGGTCGGGTCATCATCATAGGTACGCACATCGACGCCCTGAACATTCTGCCGCAGCCACTCTTCATAGTTGGTGCCCAGACCGACACCCACTTTTTTGCCTTTCAGATCAGCAGCCGTTTTAATGGTGCCTTCGTTACCTTTTTTCACCAGCGCCTGAATACCAGAAATGGTGTACGGGGTAGAGAAATCGTATTTTTTCTTGCGCTCATCAGAAATGGTGACCTGATTAATCACCACATCAATGCGTTTAGAGTCCAGCGACGCCAGCATACCGTCCCATTTGGTCGGGTTTAGTGACGCCTCAACGCCAAGATGTTTTGCCAGCTGTTGGGCAAATTCCACTTCAAAACCGGTTAATTTGCCGTCATCCCCCTGAAAACTGAACGGCGGATAAGTGCCTTCCAGCCCTACCAGCAGCGTGCCGCGCTCTTTAACTTTATTAAGCAGACCTTCATCTGCAAAACTTTTAACGCTCATGCCCGCAACCAGCGCTACGGCCATCACACTCATCAATGCCTGACGTCCCAGATGTGCTAATTTCATATTTACCCCGAATGTTGTTATGTCTGTTTGCAGTGTAGAGCCATTGTTTGTAAACACAAAAACAACTCCGCTACATCTTATTCTTATTTAATATATATCAGAAGCAGGCAGGCTGGAGGATTTCTGCACAAGTCCGGTACACGTTTGACGCTGATAGTGTTGATACTTCCGTAATGCGATGCGGTAATTGTTGGTGCTGGTGGTGGGCAGCCACGGGGCGAGGATTTCATCAAGGAAACCGTCCTGCAGCGGATCGAGGGAAATATTTTGCTCGTGTAGATGATTCCCCAAACGGCGCAAACGAACGACATATTCACGCACCGTACCTGGGCTCATTTCAGTTTGCTCAAAAAGAAATTGCTTAAAGCCGATAATATCGAAAAAATCACTCTGCGTTTTGCAATGTAAATCACCGCAAAATCGGCACAATGCCGCCCATGATTTTTGTTCCGTTTGCCAGCCATTTTCATCAAGCAGCGCGTCCAGGCGGGAAATCTCGATTTTATTCACTATTTTGCCGTCGCGAACGAGGGTAATGCGATCGAGTAATTTACGGCAATGCGCGCAATGAGTCTGGCTGTGTTTAAAGTCTTTAAGATAGCGGCTTAATGGCCGTCTTTTCAGGTGCTGCACCATCATTAAGAACTCCTGGTAGTCAAAGTTAAAGTGCGGCATTTACTGACGTTATAACTTACCCAGTTTAGTGCGTAACCGTTTAATAGCCTGGCTGTGTAACTGACTGACCCGCGATTCCCCGACCTCCAGCACCGCGCCAATCTCTTTGAGATTCAGCTCTTCCTGGTAATAGAGGGTTAATACCAGTTTTTCGCGCTCCGGCAACGTTTCGATGGCTTCCATCACCCGCTGACGCAGATTACTGTCCAGCAGTTGTTGTAGCGGGTTTTCTCGCTGATGATCATCAGTAACCAGTTCGATGCTATCGCCGTGCTCTTCGCGCCACTCATCGTAGGAGAAGAGCTGGCTGTTATTGGTGTCGAGCAACATTTGGCGATAATCGGCAATATCGATCCCTAAACGTTCCGCTACCTCAGTTTCCGTGGCGTTGCGGCCAAGTTCCTGCTCCAGTTGCCCTATTGCCTGTGCCACTTCACGCGCGTTGCGTCGCACGCTGCGCGGCACCCAGTCACGGCTGCGAAGTTCATCCAGCATAGCGCCACGGATACGCTGCACTGCGTAAGTTGTAAATGCCGTTCCTTGTAGGGCGTCATAGCGTTCGACGGCATTAAGTAACCCAATGCCGCCCGCCTGTAGCAGATCGTCAAGTTCCACGCTCGCGGGCAGTCGAACCTGCAGGCGCAATGCTTCGTGACGCACCAGCGGGACATAACGCTGCCACAGCGAGTGTTTATCCATTACACCTTCAGCGGTATAGAGTGAATTCACGATAAACAGCCCTGCGTTATATGAGTTATCGGCATGATTATCCGTTTCTGCAGGGTTTTTAATCGGACGATTAGTGGGTGAAATGAGGGGTTATTTGGGGGTTACCGGTAAATTGCGGGCAGAAAAAACCCCGCCGGTAGCGGGGTCAGGCAGGTTAAGGCCATTAGCCTTGTAACAGAGACAGAACTTGCTGCGGTACCTGGTTGGCTTTAGACAGCACGGAGTTGCCCGCCTGCTGGATAATCTGCGCTTTCGACATGTTGGACACTTCGGTCGCATAGTCGGCGTCCTGAATACGGGACTGCGCTTCAGACAGGTTGGTGGTGGTGTTGTTCAGGTTGGTGACCGCAGAATCCAGACGGTTTTGAACGGCACCGAGGGAGGAGCGGAATTTGTCGACTTTAGCGATTGCGGCATCCAGTGCTTTTAACGGATCGGCTGTAGCGGCTCCCCCCCCCCCCCCCCCCCCCACCACACCACCCCCCCAAATCGACACCGCAGCAAACTCTCCTCCGCACCAACAGTTACCGCCGCCGCCGTACCGGTAATGACTACAGTGGCTTCCATGTATTTACCGGTTGCAGAATCAACGACCGCATATTTAGTACTGTTAGACGCGGTGTCAGTGTAAGACAGTAAATTGACTTGTTTACCCCCAGCATCCTTGACATCCGCAGCAGCAATTGCTGTACCATCAGCAGCCGTCAGTTTCGCCGCGCTGAAATCCGCCATGCCGGACACGGTAAATCCTTTCAGATTCAAAGTGGTACTGTCGATTTGTTGCAAGCCAATGCTGATCGTCTGGTTATCATTGGCACCAATCTGAATCTTCATCGAATCGTTTTTCGACAGCACGTTCACACCGTTGAACTGGGTCTGACCAGATACACGGTCAATTTCATCAAGACGGGATTTGATTTCGTCCTGAATAGAAGACAGGTCGGAATCAGAGTTCGTGCCGGTAGAGGCCTGAACGGTCAGTTCACGAATACGCTGCAAGTTGTTGTTAATCTCTGACAGCGCGCCTTCAGCCGTCTGCGCCAGAGAAATACCGTCGTTGGCGTTACGTGCGGCCTGAGTCAGACCTTTGATGTTAGAAGTAAAGCGGTTAGCAATCGCCTGGCCCGCGGCGTCATCTTTAGCGCTGTTAATACGCAGACCAGAAGAGAGGCGCTCGATAGAAGTCGACAGCGCAGACTGGTTTTTGTTGATGTTGTTCTGAGTGATCAGCGAGAGGCTGTTGGTATTAATGACTTGTGCCATAATTCATTTTCCTGTTTTCAAGTCTACGGTTTAAGTATTGGGCTTCCACCCTTCGGCTTCGTCGCCGTCAACCCTGTTATCGTCTGGTCACTCACAACCTTTAGAATTTTTTTCTAGCGGTCGAAATACTCCCCTTCCTCGTTGCTGTTCGTGCCATTAAGGCAAAAAATAAATCGTAAACTTTACCCCGCTTACGCCGATAACCCCGGTATTCGTTCTATACACGTCGCATGATTAAGGAAACTATATGGCTAGTATTTCAACGCTTGGGGTTGGGTCGGGGCTGGACTTAAGCAGCATCCTTGACAGTCTGGAGGCGGCAGAAAAATCTACCCTGACGCCGATATCAAAACAGCAAAGCTCTTACACCGCGAAACTGAGCGCCTACGGGACGCTGAAAAGTGCACTAGAGAGTTTCCAGACAGCCAACACAGCACTGAATAAAGCCGATTTATTTACCGCCACCTCAACCACCAGCAGTTCATCGGCTTTCAGCGCCACCACCACGGGCAGCGCGATTGCTGGGAAATACACCATTAGCGTTAGCCAACTGGCGCAGGCACAGACGCTGACAACAAAAAATAGTCAAAAAGACAGTAAAGCCGCCATCGCCACCAGCGATAGCGTACTGACCATCCAACAAGGCGGCGGTAAAGATCCGGTCACGATTGATATCAGCGCGGGTAACTCGTCACTTTCCGGCATTCGCGATGCCATTAACAACGCCAAAGCTGGTGTCAGCGCCAGTATCATCAATGTGGGAAACGGCGAATATCGTCTGTCCATCACCGCTAACGATACGGGCAGCAATAACGCTATGAAACTTAGCGTCAGCGGCGACAGCGCCCTGGAAAGTTTTATGGGTTACAACGGAACGCCGGGTGATAGCAGCAATGGCATGATTGAAAGCGTCACCGCGCAAAACGCCAAACTGACAGTCAATAACGTTGAGATTGAAAACAGCAGTAACACTATCAGCGACTCACTGGAAGATATCACCCTAAACCTGAATGACGTCACCACCGGTAATCAGACACTGACCATCAGTAAAGACACATCCAAAGCTGAAAATGCGGTTAAAGCGTGGGTGGATGCCTATAACACATTGCAGGATACATTCAGCAGCTTAACCAAATACACCGCTGTCGATGCCGGAGCTGAAAGTCAGGACTCCAGTAATGGCGCATTACTCGGTGACTCCACACTGCGTACCATCCAGACTCAGCTTAAAACCTTGCTCGCCAATACTCACAGCAGTTCAAACTATAAAACGCTGGCACAGATTGGCATTACCAGCGATGCCAGTACCGGCAAGCTGGAAATCGCGACCGACAAACTGCAAACGGCGCTAAAAAATGATGCCGCTGGTATCGGTGAAATGTTTATAGGTGACGGCAAAAGTACTGGGGTAACCACCGGCATTAGTAACAACCTGACCAGTTGGCTCTCTTCCACCGGGATAATCCAGGCAGCAAAAGATGGCGTCAGCAAAACGCTGAATAATTTGACCGACCAGTACAACGCAGCCAGTGAACGTATCGATACCTTAATGACGCGCTATAAAGCCCAGTTCACCCAATTAGATGTGTTAATGAACTCGCTGAACTCCACTAGTAGCTATCTGACACAGCAGTTCGACACCTCAAATAGCAACTCGAAATAATCTTCAGGAGAGACTATGTACGCGGCAAAAGGCACCCAGGCCTATGCACAAATTGGCGTCGAAAGCGCCGTAATGAGCGCCAGCCAACAGCAGCTGGTCACCATGCTATTTGATGGAGTGCTGAGCGCACTGGTTAGAGCGCGCCTGTTTATGCAGGACAACAATCAGCAAGGCAAAGGCGTCTCTTTATCAAAAGCGATCAACATCATTGAGAACGGACTGCGGGTGAGTCTTGATGAAGAGAGCAAAGACGAATTAACCCAAAACTTGATTGCTCTTTATAGCTATATGGTCAGGCGCTTGCTGCAAGCCAATTTACGTAACGATGTCTCCGCAGTCGAAGAAGTGGAAGCATTAATGCGCAATATTGCCGATGCCTGGAAAGAGTCTTTACTCTCCCCCTCTTTGATTCAGGACCCAGTCTGATGAACAATGCACCGCATTTGTATTTCGCCTGGCAACAACTCGTCGAAAAAAGCCAGCTCATGTTACGCCTGGCAACGGAAGAACAATGGGACGAACTCATCGCCAGCGAAATGGCGTATGTGAATGCGGTGCAGGAGATCGCACACCTGACTGAAGAGGTTGCCCCGTCCACTACGATGCAGGAGCAGCTCCGCCCGATGCTGCGCCTGATTCTCGACAACGAAAGCAAGGTAAAACAGTTATTACAGATTCGGATGGATGAACTGGCGAAACTGGTCGGTCAGTCATCGGTGCAAAAATCGGTGTTAAGTGCCTATGGCGATCAGGGCGGCTTTGTGCTGGCTCCGCAGGATAACCTCTTTTGAATCTTAATGAGCCGATGGCTCGCGAATAATCCGATTACGGCTACGCTTCTAATATTCCCCTTGAATGGAGTCGAAGAATGCGTAATCCCACGCTGTTACAATGTTTTCACTGGTATTACCCGGAAGGCGGTAAGCTCTGGCCTGAACTGGCCGAGCGCGCAGACGGTTTTAATGATATTGGTATCAATATGGTCTGGTTGCCGCCCGCCTATAAAGGCGCATCGGGCGGCTATTCGGTCGGCTACGACTCCTATGATTTATTTGATCTAGGTGAGTTTGATCAGAAAGGCAGCATCCCTACTAAATATGGTGATAAAGCACAACTGCTGGCCGCCATTGACGCCCTGAAACGTAATGACATTGCGGTGCTGCTGGACGTGGTAGTCAACCACAAAATGGGCGCGGATGAAAAAGAAGCTATTCGCGTGCAGCGTGTAAATGCTGATGACCGTACGCAAATTGACGAAGAAATCATTGAGTGTGAAGGCTGGACGCGTTACACCTTCCCCGCTCGTGCCGGGCAATACTCGCAGTTTATCTGGGATTTCAAATGTTTTAGCGGTATCGACCATATCGAAAACCCTGATGAAGATGGCATTTTTAAAATTGTTAACGACTATACCGGAGAAGGCTGGAACGATCAGGTTGATGATGAACTCGGTAATTTCGATTATCTGATGGGGGAGAATATCGATTTTCGCAATCATGCCGTGACGGAAGAGATTAAATACTGGGCGCGCTGGGTGATGGAACAAACGCAATGCGACGGCTTTCGTCTTGATGCGGTCAAACATATTCCGGCATGGTTTTATAAAGAGTGGATCGAACACGTACAGGAAGTTGCGCCAAAGCCGTTGTTTATTGTGGCTGAATACTGGTCGCATGAAGTCGATAAACTGCAAACGTATATTGATCAGGTGGAAGGCAAAACCATGCTGTTTGATGCGCCGCTGCAGATGAAATTCCATGAAGCATCGCGCATGGGTCGCGACTACGACATGACGCAGATCTTCACTGGGACGCTGGTGGAAGCCGATCCTTTTCACGCCGTAACCCTCGTTGCCAACCACGACACCCAACCGTTGCAAGCCCTCGAAGCCCCCGTCGAACCGTGGTTTAAACCGCTGGCGTATGCCTTAATTTTGTTGCGGGAAAATGGCGTTCCTTCGGTGTTCTATCCGGACCTCTACGGTGCACATTACGAAGATGTCGGTGGTGACGGGCAAACCTATCCGATAGATATGCCAATAATCGAACAGCTTGATGAGTTAATTCTCGCCCGTCAGCGTTTCGCCCACGGTGTACAGACGTTATTTTTCGACCATCCGAACTGCATTGCCTTTAGCCGCAGTGGCACCGACGAATATCCCGGCTGCGTGGTGGTCATGTCGAACGGAGATGATGGCGAAAAAACCATTCATCTGGGAGAGAATTACGGCAATAAAACCTGGCGTGATTTTCTGGGGAACCGGCAAGAGAGCGTAGTGACAGACGAAAACGGCGAAGCGACCTTCTTTTGCAACGGCGGCAGCGTCAGCGTGTGGGTTATCGAAGAGGTGATTTAAATCCATCCCCGGCGGCAAGCCGGGGAGATTTCATTACGGCAGTGGCGTCGGTAACGGCGCTTTATCCAGCGCGGCGGCACACTCTGCCGTCGGGCGATCCACACGCTCCATCGTCATACCATCGTACTCAATGGTGTTACCGTCACGCTCAACCTCGTACAGCTCACGTTTTACGGTAACGTTAGTGAGATCATCAGACATCAATGTCAACTTACCCGGCACGGCAATCACCCGCTGCCACTGACGGCAATCCAGGGTATCGCCCTCTTTAGTGACAATGAGGCTGCCTATCGCTTCCGGACTGACCAACGCACGTTGCGGCCCTTTGGTCTGCCAGTAGCCCGCCAGCCAGTCCGGCGCGGGGGTTTTCACGACATTGTTATAGTTTTCGACTTCGGCACAGCCCGCCAGCAACATGAGCGCACCTGCAATTGCGAGTTTTTTCATCATTCGTCCTGCATGAGAAGAAAAGAGGATTGTGGCATTAAAGCCCTGATGTCGCCAGCCTTTCCAGGTTCAGAGAGAACTTTGATCTAACCATTATTTTTGTGAATTATTACCCCGAAAATAAATTTGCATGGTGTATGATTCGCGACTCTTGTTTCAAACCTTCTGAGTTCAGAGGCTACATTCATGTCATGGCAGCAATTCAAACACGCCTGGTTGATTAAATTCTGGGCGCCCATCCCCGCGGTCATCGCGGCGGGTATTCTCTCCACTTACTATTTTGGCATCACTGGCACCTTTTGGGCTGTCACAGGTGAATTTACCCGTTGGGGCGGTCAGCTCCTGCAGTTGTTCGGCGTCCATGCTGAAGAGTGGGGTTATTTTAAAATTATCCATCTGGAAGGATCGCCATTAACCCGCATCGACGGAATGATGATCCTCGGTATGTTTGGCGGCTGTTTTGCCGCAGCGCTGTGGGCCAACAATGTCAAACTGCGCATGCCGCGCAGCCGTATCCGCATTATGCAGGCCATCATTGGCGGTATTATCGCCGGTTTTGGCGCACGTCTGGCAATGGGCTGTAACCTGGCGGCGTTCTTTACCGGAATTCCACAGTTCTCGCTGCACGCCTGGTTCTTTGCCATCGCCACTGCCATTGGTTCATGGTTTGGCGCGCGCTTTACCCTTCTGCCCATCTTCCGTATTCCCGTGAAAATGCAGAAAGTTTCTGCTGCCTCACCGTTGACGCAAAAACCGGATCAGGCGCGGCGTCGTTTTCGTCTCGGGATGCTGGTCTTTTTCGGCCTGCTGGGCTGGGCGCTGCTGACGGCGATGAACCAGCCCAAACTGGGGCTGGCAATGCTGTTTGGCGTCGGCTTTGGTTTACTGATTGAACGTGCGCAAATCTGCTTTACTTCGGCGTTCCGCGATATGTGGATCACCGGACGTACCCATATGGCGAAAGCAATCATTATCGGTATGGCGGTAAGTGCCATCGGGATCTTCAGTTACGTACAGTTAGGCGTTGAACCCAAAATCATGTGGGCGGGACCAAACGCGGTAATTGGTGGTTTACTGTTTGGTTTTGGCATCGTGCTGGCAGGCGGCTGCGAAACCGGCTGGATGTACCGCGCGGTAGAAGGCCAGGTGCACTACTGGTGGGTCGGTCTGGGCAACGTGATCGGCTCAACGATTCTGGCGTACTACTGGGATGATTTCGCTCCGGCGCTGGCCACCGACTGGGACAAAATCAACCTGCTGAAAACCTTTGGCCCGATGGGCGGCCTGCTGGTGACATATTTGCTGTGGTTTGCTGCTCTAATGTTGATTATTGGCTGGGAAAAACGCTTCTTCCGCCGTGCGGCACCGCAGACTGCTAAGGAGATCGCATGAAAAATATCGTTCCTGATTACCGTCTTGATATGGTGGGTGAACCCTGCCCTTATCCGGCAGTCGCAACCCTTGAGGCGATGCCGCAGTTAAAAAAAGGGGAGATCCTGGAAGTGGTGAGCGACTGTCCGCAGTCGATCAATAATATTCCACTGGATGCGCGTAATCACGGCTATACGGTGCTGGATATTCAGCAAGACGGGCCGACCATTCGTTATTTAATTCAGAAGTAATCCCTCATTCCCGCTGTGGCCCACAGCGGGAATATCGTTGCCTCTCTATCACATAGATTTAACCCGCCCCCTCTCCTATTCTTTTCAGTGTGACCTCAGGAGGTTTCTATGTGTGGACGCTTTGCCCAATCCCAAACGCGTGAAGATTACCTTGCGCTTCTCGCGGAAGATATTGAACGCGATATTCCCTACGATCCCGAACCTATTGGCAGATACAACGTCGCGCCGGGAACCAAAGTCCTTCTGCTCAGTGAACGTGATGAACACCTTCATCTGGATCCGGTTTTCTGGGGATATGCTCCCGGATGGTGGGATAAACCGCCGCTGATTAACGCCCGCGTAGAAACTGCCGCAACCAGTCACATGTTTAAACCGCTCTGGCAACATGGTCGGGCAATCTGTTTTGCCGATGGCTGGTTTGAGTGGAAAAAAGAAGGCGACAAAAAGCAGCCTTATTTTATCTATCGTGCTGATGGACAAGCTGTTTTTATAGCCGCGATAGGTAGCACACCGTTTGAGCGTGGTGACGAAGCCGGAAGAAGTTTTTGTAAGCCCGCTCAGGGTCTTTCAGTGACTGTTGCAATGGCTGTGAGGGCGAATCTTTAAGCCATTGCGTTTCAGTGGCATTTTTCCACTCAACCAACCAGGAAGCCATTTTCCCGTAAGGGATGTATTTATTACCGGCCTCATGATTCTCATTCTGAAGCGCCAGAGCACGATTGAAAACGAAACGACATGCGCCTGCGAAGCGCCTCATTTCACGCTCCTGTTGACCACCTGGTCTTAACCGGAATTTGAATGCCTGTAGTCGTTTCATGGGCCAAATCATACTTTGGCCTATGAAAAAAGAAACCGATATCCGACGCGGAAGGCATTGTGTTTTCCTGAAGCATGTTCACCTAGTCTTCGTTACTAAATACCGACGTCAGATTTTTGACCATGACGCGACAGAAAAACTACGCACTTACTTTTCAAATGTATGTGCTGATTTTGAAGCTGAACGGGTTGAAATGGATGGCGGACCAGATCACGTCCATTTGTTAATTAACTATCCTCCCAAACTGGCGATATCCAGTCTGGTAAACAGCCTCAAAGGCGTATCGAGTAGGTTACTGCGACGAGATCGACCAGATATTGCAGTCAGGTATTACGACAAAGGCGTTTTGTGGAGTCCTGGCTATTTTGTCAGTAGCTGCATCTTAACGTATCAACTAGATTTAATAACAACGATATCCGCACCTAACCGGATATCTAATGTCATAAGCATCCCTTTAATTATCCCCTCAACCTCTTGTAACTTTCCCACTCTTGAGCTCCACATAGTCCAAACGCCGGATGCAAAAAAATCACACGTGCATTTCTGAAATTGTGATGGAGGAAGATAGTATCAATTATATGTGCTTAGAAACGTCCCCGATTAGCGCAGAAGTCACCGGATTGTTCAGACTCCAATAGGTTGAGTATGCCGTATTTATTTTCCAAAATAAAAATCGATGCTGTTGCTCCTTCATAAAATACTTTTACTCTCTGGACGCTTTTCTTAGCTCTCTTGGTGTTATCTTAAAACGATTATGGAACCTTTCAGTAAAACGAGAAGGACACTTGTAACCATTTTCCCTGGCAATCTCGCTGATGGGTTTTACTGTCGTTTGTATAGCAGACAACGCATTATTTAACCTCACGTCGTCCAATATACTTTGAAAACTTACTCCCTCGCTTGCCAGACGGCGATGCAATGTGGAAACAGAAATGTAGAGATATCTCGCTACCTTGTTTGCTGTCCATTTTGTTCCAGGTTCGGATAGCATTAGGTTATAACAACGACTTATTAATGATTGTTTACTATCTGATAAAAGTAAACAATTAACATGATGTGCTCCTAATGAAAGTAGAACGCCCATTGCTAAGTGTTCCTGAATTTGCGTTGAGAAGCCTCGGGAAATAGATGTTTTTAGTTGCTCCCAACAATATATTAACTCGGGGTTCTGAGGTAAGCAGAAACCTGTCGTGTTACGAATTTGATCAGTTATCGCATAAAATTTTTGAAACTTTTCAATTAGATCAATGGGATAATAAAGCATTTCTGCAAGATAAAGACCTGCTTCTGGATAATTCGCAATATAAAATTCATATCCACAGGGAAATAATATTATCTGATTATTATCAACAGTTAGACTATGCGTCTCCCAATTGATAACTTTTTTTCCCTGACGGATACGACATAAAGCTGGCATAAGAGGCTTAACCCTGTGAATCTCATGATGTTTATGCATCCGTATTTCTTCAATCTTTAGGTTAGTCTTATCTTTTGCCAGCATACTCTTACCCTACTTTATCTCATAAACTGGTGTTATCTCAGCGGTTGCAATTTTATTGGCATTAAGCATATAACCAACTAACGCTCCGCTGGAATTAGAATCCACAGGAATTTTATCAGTTTTTAGAGCCCATACTTTAAACTGGTAATGATGGGGTTTATCTCCTTTGGGAGGACATGCTCCACCAAATCCTGCATAACCAAAATCATTTCGGCCTTGAACAGCACCAGTCGGAAGTTTTGTACCATCACGTCTTCCTGCATCAGCGGGCAAATATGTTACAGTTGCTGGAATATTAGCAACAGTCCAGTGCCACCATCCACTGCCTGTAGGAGCATCTGGATCATACACAGTTACGGCAAAGCTTTTGGTGCCTTCAGGAGCACCAGACCAGGTTAATGAGGGCGATGTATTACCACCTTCACACCCAAATCCAGAAAATACATGAGACGTTGTAAGTTGCTCTCCTGTTTTTATTTCATTACTAGTGACCTGAAATGCTGCGGCCTGCGCAGAAAATGTTATGAATGCCAATACACTTGAAACGATAAGTTTTTTCATAAAAACCTCATTGTTGTGACCTATCGTTATTTTATTTGATGTGCCTTGATCTCATTATGCATAAAGGCGCAATGATCGCGCAAATGCAATCATAATTATAAAGGTGCCCCGAACATTAGCCATAATATGCACAAATCAGATTCCTGTTATCTCAAGGATAATTATTTTTTAATGCGGTGCACTTCGTGACAACAAGTTAATGACTAACACACCGGCACAAATCAACATCATGCCTATGATAGCTGGCAGGTCCAGTCGTTGACCAAAAAATCCCCAGGAAAGCAAACTAATCAGAACGATACCGACGCCTGACCAGATAGCATAAGCAATCCCTGTAGGTATATAAGCCAGCGTCTGAGCTAATAACCAGAATGATGCACAATAGCAAATAATTGTGCCAACAGAGGGCCATAACCGTGTAAACCCCTCTGAAAACTTCATTAAGGTTGTACCAATGACCTCTGCAAGTATTGCGCCACCAAGATAAATATAAGGGTTCATAGCATATTCTTTCCTGTTCATACTGGAGAGAATTGTACTACAGTTTGAACACAACTCACCGTTTTCATCCTGGTGTATGTGTATCCAGGGGGCTCTGGCGTGGCAAGAGATAAAGGCAGGAACAATAATGATCAGAAGGAACCCCAGGCTAACGAATGAGTTCACTCTTCCTGGGAGCAAAGCGAAGACAAAACATGTTATCGCGTTTACGGATCGTGGATGGCAGAAAACTTTCAGGATCAGGTATCCATTTTAAACCAGAAATTGAGTGAGTTTGCCCCATCCATGCCCCACGCTGTGGGATCGGATATAATAAACAAGCATAGTCAACAGGTTACAAAACCTACACCTGCATGGACATCACTTCCTGATACGCCGCCACCAGCTTATTACGCACCTGAATCCCCATTTGCATAGAAACTGAGGCTTTTTGCATATCGGTCATCACATCGTTTAGCGCCACGCCGGGCTCACCGAGGGTGAATTTTTCTGCCTGCGTGCGGGCGGCTGTTTGTGTATCGCTTATGCGATCGAGCGCGGCGTGCAGCTGCCCGGCAAAACTAATTGTCGGTTGCGGCAGTGATTCCTGCGCACGCGCACTCATCGCCGTGGTCTGTAACTGGCTGATAACCCCTTCAATCCCCTGTATCGCTGACATTTTCATCTCCCGGATAATTTCTGGTAGCAAAGCCTACCAGTAAGTCAATAAGACAAAGGCGCTAAATAGCAACAAAAAAACGGGTTTATTGGCGGATAGAAAAAAACGAAAGCACAAATAATGGGAGCGTCAATTTTTCGAGTTTGCTGACCCGGGAGTGAGTCTTGTTCCACTTTGCCAATAACGCCGTCCATAATCAGCCACGAGGTGCGCGATGAATGCGACTGCAGCCCAGACAAAATCTCTTGAGTGGCTTAATCGCCTGCGTGCGAATCCGAAAATTCCATTGATTGTTACCGGTTCCGCGGCAGTGGCGGTCATGGTCGCACTGATCCTGTGGGCGAAAACCCCCGACTACCGTACATTATTCAGCAATCTTTCCGATCAGGATGGTGGCGCAATTGTCAGCCAACTGACGCAAATGAATATTCCTTACCGCTTCAGCGAAGCCAGCGGCGCTATTGAGGTTCCGGCAGATAAAGTTCACGAACTGCGCCTGCGCCTGGCGCAACAAGGTTTGCCCAAAGGCGGCGCGGTCGGTTTCGAACTGCTCGATCAGGAAAAGTTTGGTATCAGCCAGTTCAGCGAACAGGTGAATTATCAGCGGGCGCTGGAAGGCGAGCTTTCTCGTACCATCGAAACTATAGGCCCGGTAAAAGGGGCGCGCGTACATCTGGCAATGCCGAAACCGTCTTTATTCGTCCGTGAACAAAAATCCCCTTCTGCATTGGTGACGGTAAATCTGTTACCCGGCCGCGCACTCGATGAAGGGCAAATTAGCGCTATTGTACATCTGGTTTCCAGCGCGGTTGCTGGTCTGCCGCCAGGAAACGTCACGCTGGTGGATCAGGGCGGGCATCTGTTAACCCAGTCCAATACCAGCGGGCGCGATCTTAATGACGCTCAGTTGAAATATGCCAGCGATGTCGAAGGCCGTATTCAGCGGCGTATTGAAGCGATCCTGTCGCCTATTGTTGGTAACGGTAATATTCACGCCCAGGTCACGGCGCAACTGGACTTCGCCAGTAAAGAACAAACGGAAGAACAGTATCGCCCTAACGGTGATGAATCTCATGCGGCGCTTCGTTCACGCCAGCTTAATGAGAGCGAGCAAAGCGGTTCCGGTTATCCGGGCGGCGTACCGGGGGCGTTGTCGAATCAACCGGCACCTGCGAATAACGCACCAATCAGCACGCCTCCGGCAAATCAAAATAACCGCCAGCAGCAGGCGAGCACCACCAGCAATAGTGGGCCGCGTAGCACACAGCGGAATGAAACCAGTAACTACGAAGTCGATCGCACCATTCGTCATACCAAAATGAACGTGGGCGATGTGCAACGTCTGTCAGTCGCGGTTGTGGTGAATTACAAAACCTTGCCAGACGGTAAACCATTGCCTCTCAGCAACGAACAGATGAAGCAAATTGAAGCTCTGACCCGCGAGGCGATGGGCTTTTCTGAAAAACGCGGTGATTCGCTCAATGTTGTTAACTCGCCGTTCAATAGCAGTGACGAAAGCGGCGGAGAACTGCCGTTCTGGCAACAGCAAGCGTTTATCGATCAGTTGCTGGCTGCCGGTCGCTGGTTGCTGGTACTGCTGGTGGCGTGGCTGCTGTGGCGGAAAGCGGTACGCCCGCAGTTAACACGTCGCGCCGAGGCGATGAAAGCTGTACAGCAACAGGCGCAGGCCCGTGAGGAAGTGGAAGATGCGGTGGAAGTCCGCCTGAGCAAAGACGAACAACTCCAACAACGACGCGCTAACCAACGTCTGGGGGCAGAAGTCATGAGCCAGCGTATCCGTGAAATATCTGATAACGATCCGCGCGTGGTGGCGCTGGTCATTCGCCAGTGGATAAATAACGATCATGAGTAACCTGACAGGCACCGATAAAAGCGTCATCCTGCTGATGACCATTGGCGAAGACCGGGCGGCAGAGGTGTTCAAGCACCTCTCCCAGCGCGAAGTGCAAACCCTGAGCGCTGCAATGGCGAACGTCACGCAGATCTCCAACAAGCAGCTAACCGATGTGCTGGCGGAGTTTGAGCAAGAAGCTGAACAGTTTGCCGCACTGAATATCAACGCCAACGATTATCTGCGTTCGGTATTGGTCAAAGCTCTGGGTGAAGAACGTGCCGCCAGCCTGCTGGAAGATATTCTCGAAACTCGCGATACCGCCAGCGGTATTGAAACGCTCAACTTTATGGAGCCACAGAGCGCCGCCGATCTGATTCGCGATGAGCATCCGCAAATTATCGCCACCATTCTGGTGCATCTGAAGCGCGCCCAGGCCGCCGATATTCTGGCGTTGTTCGATGAACGTCTGCGCCACGACGTGATGTTGCGTATCGCCACCTTTGGCGGCGTGCAGCCAGCCGCGCTGGCGGAGCTGACCGAAGTACTGAATGGCTTGCTCGACGGTCAGAATCTCAAGCGCAGCAAAATGGGCGGCGTGAGAACGGCAGCCGAAATTATCAACCTGATGAAAACTCAGCAGGAAGAAGCCGTTATTACCGCCGTGCGTGAATTCGACGGCGAGCTGGCGCAGAAAATCATCGACGAGATGTTCCTGTTCGAGAATCTGGTGGATGTCGACGATCGCAGCATCCAGCGTCTGTTGCAGGAAGTGGATTCCGAATCGCTGTTGATCGCGCTGAAAGGGGCCGAGCAGCCACTGCGCGAGAAATTCCTGCGCAATATGTCGCAACGTGCCGCCGATATTCTGCGCGACGATCTCGCCAACCGTGGTCCGGTGCGTCTGTCGCAGGTGGAAAACGAACAGAAAGCGATTCTGCTGATTGTGCGCCGCCTTGCCGAAACTGGCGAGATGGTAATTGGCAGCGGCGAGGATACCTATGTCTGATAATCTGCCCTGGAAAACCTGGACGCCGGACGATCTCGCGCCACCACAGGCAGAGTTCGTGCCAATAGTTGAGCCGGAAGAAACCATCATTGAAGAGGCCGAACCCAGCCTTGAGCGGCAACTGGCGCAACTGCAAATGCAGGCCCACGAGCAAGGTTATCAGGCGGGGATTGCCGAAGGTCGCCAGCAAGGTCATAAGCAGGGCTATCAGGAAGGACTGGCCCGGGGGCTGGAACAAGGTCTGGCAGAGGCGAAGTCTCAACAAGCGCCAATTCATGCCCGGATGCAGCAACTGGTCAGCGAATTTCAAACTACCCTTGATGCGCTTGATAGTGTGATTGCTTCGCGCCTGATGCAGATGGCGCTGGAGGCGGCACGTCAGGTGATCGGTCAGACGCCAACGGTGGATAACTCGGCACTGATCAAACAGATCCAACAGCTGTTGCAGCAAGAACCGTTATTCAGCGGTAAACCACAGCTGCGCGTGCATCCGGATGATCTGCAACGTGTGGATGATATGCTCGGCGCTACCTTAAGTTTGCATGGCTGGCGCTTGCGGGGCGATCCCACACTCCATCCTGGCGGCTGTAAAGTCTCCGCCGATGAAGGCGATCTCGACGCCAGTGTCGCCACTCGCTGGCAAGAACTCTGCCGTCTGGCAGCACCAGGAGTGGTGTAATGACCACGCGCCTGACTCGCTGGCTAACCACGCTGGATAACTTTGAAGCCAAAATGGCGCAGTTGCCTGCGGTACGTCGCTACGGGCGATTAACCCGCGCTACCGGGCTGGTGCTGGAAGCCACCGGATTACAATTGCCGCTCGGCGCAACCTGTGTCATTGAACGCCAGAACGGCAGCGAAACGCACGAAGTAGAAAGCGAAGTCGTTGGCTTTAACGGTCAACGGCTGTTTTTAATGCCGCTGGAGGAAGTCGAAGGTGTCCTGCCCGGCGCGCGTGTATATGCCAAAAACATTTCGGCAGAAGGGCTGCAAAGCGGCAAACAGTTGCCGCTCGGTCCGGCGTTATTAGGTCGCGTTCTGGACGGCAGCGGTAAACCGCTCGATGGCCTCCCCTCCCCCGATACGACGGAAACCGGTGCGCTGATTACCCCACCATTTAACCCGTTGCAACGTACACCGATTGAACATGTGCTGGACACCGGCGTGCGCCCAATCAATGCCCTGCTTACCGTTGGGCGTGGGCAGCGTATGGGGCTGTTTGCCGGGTCCGGCGTTGGTAAAAGTGTGCTGCTGGGGATGATGGCACGTTACACCCGCGCCGATGTCATTGTCGTGGGTTTGATTGGTGAACGCGGACGCGAAGTAAAAGATTTTATTGAGAATATCCTCGGTGCCGAAGGGCGTGCACGCTCCGTGGTGATTGCCGCTCCGGCGGATGTTTCTCCTCTCCTGCGAATGCAGGGTGCCGCCTATGCCACGCGCATTGCCGAAGATTTTCGCGATCGTGGTCAGCATGTGTTGCTGATTATGGACTCCCTCACCCGCTACGCGATGGCCCAGCGTGAAATTGCGCTGGCGATTGGCGAACCACCCGCCACTAAAGGTTATCCCCCGTCGGTGTTTGCCAAATTACCGGCACTGGTCGAGCGTGCCGGAAATGGCATTAGCGGCGGCGGATCGATTACTGCATTTTATACCGTGCTCACTGAAGGCGATGACCAGCAGGACCCCATTGCCGACTCTGCGCGGGCAATCCTCGACGGTCACATTGTGCTGTCTCGCCGACTGGCGGAAGCCGGGCACTATCCGGCTATCGATATTGAAGCGTCGATCAGCCGCGCAATGACGGCGTTGATCAGTGAGCAACATTACGCGCGAGTGCGCACCTTCAAACAGCTGTTGTCGAGTTTTCAGCGTAACCGCGATCTGGTTAGCGTCGGCGCGTATGCCAAAGGCAGCGATCCGATGCTCGACAAAGCCATCGCCCTGTGGCCGCAGCTGGAGGGCTATTTGCAACAAGGCATTTTTGAACGCGCGGACTGGGAAGCGTCTCTCCAGGGGCTGGAGCGTATTTTCCCGACAGTGTCATAACCCAGGAGATAACGGCAGATGGCAGAACATGGCGCGCTGGCGACCCTGAAAGATCTGGCAGAAAAAGAGGTAGAGGATGCCGCGCGCCTGCTGGGTGAAATGCGTCGCGGGTGTCAGCAGGCGGAAGAACAGCTCAAAATGCTGATCGATTATCAGAATGAATATCGCAATAACCTCAACAGCGATATGAGTGCCGGGATGACCAGCAACCGCTGGATCAACTATCAGCAGTTTATCCAGACGCTGGAAAAAGCCATTACTCAGCATCGCCAGCAACTTAATCAGTGGACGCAGAAAGTTGACATTGCCCTGAACAGCTGGCGAGAAAAGAAACAACGTTTGCAGGCCTGGCAGACACTGCAGGAACGGCAATCCACGGCGGCACTGCTTGCAGAAAACCGCCTCGATCAGAAAAAGATGGATGAGTTCGCCCAGCGCGCCGCCATGAGGAAACCTGAATGATTCGCTTAGCGCCCTTAATTACCGCCGACGTTGACACCACCACATTGCCTGGCGGCAAAGCCAGCGATGCTGCACAAGATTTTCTCGCGTTGTTGAGCGAAGCATTAGCAGGCGAGACAACTACCGACAAAGCGGCCCCCCAGTTGCTGGTGGCAACAGATAAGCCCACGACAAAAGGCGAGCCGCTGGTCAGCGAGATTCTTGCCGATGCGCAACAAGCGGATTTACTGATCCCTGTGGATGAAACACCGCCTGTCATCAACGACGAACAATCCACATCAACACCATTAACCACCGCTCAAACGATGACGTTGGCTGCGGTGGCTGGCAACAATACGGCAAAAGACGAAAAAGCGGATGATCTGAATGAAGACGTCACCGCAAGCCTGAGCGCCCTTTTTGCGATGTTGCCGGGTTTTGACAATACGCCCAAAGTGACTGATGTGCCGTCAACCGTGTTACCGGCAGAGAAACCAACGCTCTTCACAAAACTGACTTCTGCGCAACTCACAACAGCACAGCCTGATGATGCCCCCGGCACGCCAGCTCAGCCATTAACACCGCTGGTAGCAGAAGCCCAGAGTAAAGCGGAAGTCATCAGCACACCTTCACCGGTGACCGCTGCCGCCAGCCCGCTAATCACTCCACACCAGACACAGCCACTGCCCACCGTCGCCGCGCCTGTGTTGGGTGCACCGCTGGGTTCTCACGAATGGCAACAATCATTAAGCCAGCATATTTCGCTGTTCACCCGCCAGGGGCAACAAAGTGCAGAGTTGCGTCTGCACCCGCAGGATTTAGGTGAAGTGCAAATCTCCCTCAAAGTGGATGATAACCAGGCGCAAATCCAGATGGTTTCACCGCATCAACACGTACGCGCCGCCCTGGAAGCAGCGCTTCCGGTACTGCGAACGCAGCTGGCCGAAAGTGGCATTCAGTTAGGGCAAAGCAACATCAGTGGCGAAAGCTTTAGTGGTCAGCAGCAGGCCGCTTCCCAGCAACAGCAAAGCCAACGCACAGCAAACCATGAACCTCTGGCGGGGGAAGACGACGATACGCTTCCGGTTCCCGTCTCTTTACAAGTACGTGTAACAGGCAACAGCGGCGTTGATATTTTCGCCTAACGTCAGAGGTAGCACCGTAATCCGCGTCTTTTCCCCGCTTTGTTGCGCTCAAGACGCAGGATAATTAGCCGATAAGCAGTAGCGACACAGGAAGACCGCAACACATGACTGATTACGCGATAAGCAAGAAAAGCAAGCGATCGCTTTGGATCCCGATTCTGGTATTCATTACCCTCGCGGCCTGTGCCAGCGCAGGTTACAGCTACTGGCATTCGCATCAGGTTGCCGCTGACGACAAAGCGCAGCAACGCGTCGTGCCCTCCCCGGTCTTCTATGCGCTGGATACCTTTACGGTCAATCTGGGCGATGCAGATCGCGTACTTTATATCGGCATAACCCTGCGCCTGAAAGATGAAGCTACCCGCTCGCGGCTGAGTGAGTATTTGCCGGAAGTCCGTAGCCGTTTGCTGTTACTGTTTTCGCGTCAGGATGCTGCCGTACTGGCGACAGAAGAAGGCAAGAAAAACCTGATTGCCGAGATTAAAACCACGCTTTCCACCCCGCTTGTTGCCGGGCAACCGAAACAGGATGTCACCGACGTGCTGTATACCGCTTTTATTCTGCGATAACGACATGGGCGATAGTATTCTTTCTCAAGCTGAAATTGATGCGCTGTTGAATGGTGACAGCGAAGTCAAAGACGAACCGACAGCCAGTGTTAGCGGCGAAAGTGACATTCGTCCGTACGATCCGAATACCCAACGACGGGTTGTGCGCGAACGTTTGCAGGCGCTGGAAATCATTAATGAGCGCTTTGCCCGCCATTTTCGTATGGGGCTGTTCAACCTGCTGCGCCGTAGCCCGGATATAACCGTCGGGGCCATCCGCATTCAGCCGTACCATGAATTTGCCCGCAACCTGCCGGTGCCGACCAACCTGAACCTTATCCATCTGAAACCGCTGCGCGGCACAGGGCTGGTGGTGTTCTCGCCGAGTCTGGTGTTTATCGCCGTGGATAACCTGTTTGGCGGCGATGGACGCTTCCCGACCAAAGTGGAAGGTCGCGAGTTTACCCATACCGAACAGCGCGTCATCAACCGCATGTTGAAACTGGCGCTTGAAGGCTATAGCGACGCCTGGAAGGCGATTAATCCGCTGGAAGTGGAGTACGTGCGTTCGGAAATGCAGGTGAAATTCACCAATATCACCACTTCGCCGAACGACATTGTGGTTAACACGCCGCTGGAAAACTCGCGTAATGAAGATCAGAACTGGCGCGATAACCTGGTGCGCCAGGTGCAGCATTCACAGCTGGAGTTGGTCGCCAACTTTGCCGATATCTCGCTACGCCTGTCGCAGATTTTAAAACTGAAACCCGGCGACGTCCTGCCGATAGAAAAACCCGATCGCATCATCGCTCATGTTGACGGCGTTCCGGTACTGACCAGTCAGTACGGCACCCTCAACGGTCAGTATGCGTTACGGATAGAACATTTGATTAACCCGATTTTAAATTCTCTGAACGAGGAACAGCCCAAATGAGTGACATGAATAATCCGGCCGATGACAACAACGGCGCAATGGACGATCTGTGGGCTGAAGCGTTGAGCGAACAAAAATCAACCAGTAGCAAAAGCGCTGCCGACGCGGTGTTCCAGCAATTTGGCGGTGGTGATGTCAGCGGAACGTTGCAGGATATCGACCTGATTATGGATATTCCGGTCAAGCTGACCGTCGAACTGGGCCGTACGCGGATGACCATCAAAGAGCTGTTGCGTCTGACGCAAGGGTCCGTCGTGGCGCTGGACGGTCTGGCGGGCGAACCACTGGATATTCTGATCAACGGTTATTTAATCGCCCAGGGCGAAGTGGTGGTCGTTGCCGATAAATATGGCGTGCGGATCACCGATATCATTACTCCGTCTGAGCGAATGCGTCGCCTGAGCCGTTAGTGATGAATAACCACGCTACTGTGCAATCTTCCGCGCCGGTTTCTGCTGCGCCACTGCTGCAGGTGAGCGGCGCACTCATCACCATTATTGCCCTGATCCTCGCTGCTGCCTGGCTGATAAAACGGCTGGGATTTGCCCCTAAACGCACTGGCGTTAACGGTCTGAAAATTAGCGCCAGTGCTTCGCTGGGCGCGCGTGAACGGGTTGTGGTGGTCGATGTGGAAGATGCACGGCTGGTGCTCGGCGTTACCGCAGGGCAAATCAATCTGCTGCATAAACTTCCCCCTTCAGCACCAACAGAAGAGATACCGCAGACCGATTTTCAGTCGGTCATGAAAAATTTGCTTAAGCGTAGCGGGAGATCCTGATGCGTCGTTTATTGTCTGTCGCACCTGTCCTTCTATGGCTGGTTACGCCCCTCGCCTTCGCGCAACTGCCGGGTATCACCAGCCAGCCGCTGCCTGGCGGTGGACAAAGCTGGTCGCTCCCGGTGCAGACGCTGGTGTTCATCACCTCGTTGACGTTTATTCCGGCAATTTTACTGATGATGACCAGTTTCACCCGCATCATTATTGTTTTTGGTTTATTGCGTAACGCGCTGGGAACACCCTCCGCGCCACCTAACCAGGTATTGCTGGGGCTGGCGCTGTTTTTGACCTTTTTTATTATGTCGCCGGTGATCGATAAAATTTATGTCAATGCGTACCAGCCATTCAGCGAAGAGAAAATATCAATGCAGGAGGCGCTGGAAAAAGGGGCGCAGCCGCTGCGTGAGTTTATGCTGCGTCAGACCCGTGAGGCGGATTTAGGGTTGTTTGCCAGACTGGCGAATACTGGCCCGTTGCAGGGACCTGAAGCCGTGCCGATGCGCATTTTGCTCCCGGCCTACGTGACCAGCGAGTTGAAAACCGCATTTCAGATAGGCTTCACGATTTTCATCCCTTTTTTGATTATCGACCTGGTGATTGCCAGCGTGTTGATGGCATTGGGGATGATGATGGTCCCCCCCGCCACCATTGCTCTGCCCTTTAAACTGATGCTGTTTGTACTGGTGGATGGCTGGCAATTGCTGGTCGGTTCGCTGGCGCAGAGCTTTTACAGCTAGAGAGGCAAAATGACACCTGAATCGGTCATGATGATGGGGACTGAAGCGATGAAAGTCGCGCTGGCACTGGCTGCCCCGCTGTTGCTGGTGGCGCTGGTCACGGGCCTTATCATCAGTATTTTGCAGGCCGCCACGCAGATCAACGAAATGACGCTGTCGTTTATTCCGAAAATCATCGCCGTATTTATTGCCATTATTATTGCCGGACCGTGGATGCTCAATCTGTTGCTGGATTACGTCCGCACCTTGTTCACTAACCTGCCGTATATCATCGGGTAGCCCGTACAATGATGCAGGTGACAAGCGATCAATGGCTTTCCTGGCTAAATCTGTACTTCTGGCCGTTACTGCGCGTGCTGGCGCTCATTTCTACCGCGCCAATTCTGAGCGAACGCAGCGTGCCGAAACGGGTAAAACTGGGTCTGGCAATGATGATCACGTTCGCTATTGCCCCATCATTACCTGCCAACGATGTTCCTGTTTTTTCGTTCTTTGCTCTGTGGCTGGCCGTGCAGCAGATCCTGATCGGCATTGCGCTTGGTTTTACCATGCAATTTGCCTTTGCCGCTGTGCGAACCGCTGGCGAAATTATCGGTCTGCAAATGGGGCTGTCATTTGCGACGTTTGTCGATCCGGCCAGCCATCTCAATATGCCTGTTTTAGCGCGTATCATGGATATGCTGGCGTTACTACTGTTCCTGACATTTAACGGTCATTTATGGTTGATTTCACTGCTGGTCGATACCTTTCACACCCTGCCAATTGGTGGCGAACCGTTGAACAGCAATGCGTTTCTGGCACTCACCAAAGCAGGGAGTTTGATTTTCCTTAACGGGCTGATGCTGGCGTTACCGCTCATTACTCTGCTGCTGACCCTGAATCTGGCATTAGGTTTACTTAATCGTATGGCCCCGCAATTATCCATTTTTGTTATTGGATTTCCATTAACTCTGACTGTCGGTATCTCTTTAATGGCGGCATTAATGCCGTTAATTGCACCTTTTTGCGAACATTTATTCAGTGAGATGTTTAATTTGCTGGCTGATATTATTAGTGAATTGCCATTAATATAATTCCGTAACGTTTATCATGTTATCCTAAGGATTATCCGAAAAATAATACCTACGAACATCTTCCAGGATACTCCTGCGGCGAAATATTTGTTTTAAGCTCACTCACATATCGCAACATTTACTTTACTTTAAGACAATTCCAGGCAAATTATACAACACTTTACGGGATAGTAAGTCCGCCTGAAAAATCGCGAGAGTGGCGCATTAGGTGACCCATGTTGTTCCGTTTAGTCATGATGAAATATTCAGGTAAGGGGAATTATCGTTACGCATTGAGTGAGGGTATGCCATGTCAACGATTATTATGGATTTATGTAGTTACACCCGACTAGGTTTAACCGGGTATCTGTTGAGTAGAGGGGTTAAAAAAAGAGAAATCAACGACATTGAAACCGTTGATGACCTTGCCATAGCTTGTGATTCACAGCGCCCTTCAGTGGTGTTTATTAATGAGGACTGTTTCATCCATGATGCTTCTAACAGTCAGCACATCAAGCACATCATTAATCAACATCCCAATACGTTATTTATCGTTTTTATGGCAATTGCCAATGTTCATTTTGATGAATATCTATTGGTCAGAAAAAATTTATTGATAAGTTCTAAATCGATTAAACCGGAATCTCTCGACGATATCCTTGGCGATATTCTGAAAAAAGAGACAACGATAACCTCTTTTTTAAATATGCCGACGTTATCATTGAGCCGAACCGAATCGAGTATGTTGCGAATGTGGATGGCAGGTCAGGGAACCATTCAAATCTCTGACCAAATGAATATCAAAGCCAAGACCGTTTCATCGCATAAAGGTAATATTAAACGTAAGATCAAAACGCATAATAAACAGGTTATCTACCATGTCGTCCGACTGACGGATAATGTGACTAATGGTATTTTTGTCAACATGCGCTAACACATTCTGACTGGTGGTTTCCCACCAGTCAGGCTGAATAAGATTACTCTGCTTTCTCCACAAAGATACCGTCCTGATGCCCTGCTTCATTAAAGAACCAGATGCCGAGCGGGTAGTCTTCCAGCGAAACCAGGTACATTGTGCCTTCACTAAACTCCTCAACTGCCAGTACCACGCCAGGACGACGCGGACCGCCATCCGTTTTGACTGTTACCCGATCATTCACCTTCATCGTTTTCCTCCTGTGGCTTTGTGCCAGTGTAGAACAATTTCGTTTTTCTGGCAGCGCCAGGCGCGCGCGAGTGCTGATTTTCTCGACGGTCTATACTTAAGAGATGCCAGGCGGACTTAACGACTGGCGGCAACAACAGAGTAACGGTTGCGAGGAAAGATGATGAAAACCGCAAAAGAGTACAGCGATACCGCAAAACGTGAGGTCAGCGTCGATGTCGATGCCCTGCTGGCGGCGATCAATGAAATTAGCGAAAGCGAAGTTCATCGCAGCCAGAACGATTCTGAACACGTTAGCGTCGATGGACGTGAATATCATACATGGCGTGAATTGGCGGATGCCTTCGAACTGGATATTCATGACTTCAGCGTCTCTGAAGTGAATCGTTGAATGCACAATAAAAAAATCCCGACCCTGAGGGGGTCGGGATGAAACTTGCTTAAGCAAGAAGCACTTAAAAAATTCGTTACACCAGGAAATCTGATGTGTTCATCACCTTATCCGCAATTTTTTTCGCTGACAAGAAAATATTCGCGATATGAATGATTAACGCTACTTATGAATAGAAATGTGACGTGCGTCACCCCTTGGTGGCTCTGGCGTCAACGGGATCGCTCCCGAAAAAATCATCTTTGATTATTTGTGCTGTTTTGAGAATCATCCTGGTAAGGGGAGAACTGCGCGACCATGTTTTCAATTCAACAACCACTACTGGTTTTTAGCGATCTTGATGGCACCCTGCTGGACAGTCATAGTTATGACTGGCAACCGGCTGCCCCCTGGCTCAGCCGTTTACGCGAAGCGAATGTTCCCGTCATTCTCTGTAGCAGTAAAACTTCAGCGGAAATGCTGTACTTGCAAAAAACGTTGGGGCTACAAGGGTTACCACTGATTGCCGAAAATGGCGCAGTGATCCAGCTTGCTGAACAATGGCAGGATATAGACGGTTTTCCACGCATCATCTCAGGTATTAGCCATGGCGAAATCAGCCAGGTTTTAAATACGCTACGCGAGAAAGAACATTTTAAATTCACGACTTTCGATGATGTCGACGATGCAACCATCGCCGAATGGACGGGATTAAGCCGTAGCCAGGCGGCGCTGACGCAGCTGCATGAGGCGTCGGTAACGCTAATCTGGCGCGACAGTGACGAGCGTATGGCACAATTTACCGCTCGTCTGAACGAACTGGGCTTACAGTTTATGCAGGGTGCGCGCTTCTGGCACGTCCTGGATGCCTCTGCCGGAAAAGATCAGGCCGCCAACTGGATTATCGCGACCTATCAACAATTATCAGGCAAACCCCCAACCACACTTGGCCTGGGCGATGGGCCAAACGATGCGCCCTTACTGGAGGTAATGGATTACGCGGTGATTGTGAAAGGGCTAAACCGTGAAGGGGTGCATCTGCATGATGAGGATCCGACCCGCGTCTGGCGAACGCAGCGTGAAGGACCGGAAGGCTGGCGTGAAGGGCTGGACCATTTTTTCTCCGCTCGTTAAGCGTTATCGCTCGCGCATACCCGATTACGCCCGGCCTGTTTAGCGAGATAAAGCCGACGGTCAGCCAGTGACTGGAGTTGTTCAAAATCATAATCACCGGTTTCCTCGCTGCTACTTACCCCCAACGAGGCACTGATGCGTATCGTCGTACTCTTAGCAATCAACATCTCTTTTTCATTTAACTTCAGGCGAATACGTTCTGCGACTTCCGCAGCCTCCGTCAGACTCGCGCCTGGCAGAATCACACAAAACTCCTCACCACCGACCCGCCCGGCAACGTCCTGCGCACGCAAGGAACTGCTAATTAATCCGGCGGCATGAGAAAGAACACGGTCGCCCGCCTGATGACCAAAGCGGTCATTAATCGCTTTAAAATGGTCAAGGTCGACCTGAATGACAGAAAAAGGATGTTGGTGCGTCTGACACAATTTCGCGAGCGGACGGGCTTTTTCGAACAGTGCGCCACGGTTATATAAACGCGTTAAGGTGTCGTGCCACGCCTGCCACTGCAACGAGCTTTGCAGAACATACATGTTGCTGACCATCCGGCGAATCACATACCAGGAGATGAGTAACATGGTGGTAAAGAGCGCCCACAGCAGGGTTAATGCAATGCTGATACTGCCGAAATCGCCGCGCACGCCTTCGCTTAACGTATGGACGCGCACCAGCACACCGTCGAAATGGTCCAGACGTTCCCAGCTAACATAGCGACTGACCATACGAATGCCGCCCCGCGTGTCATGTTCCATTGCCTGCGCCAGCAAGGCCAGTTCACGAGGATCAAAAATATTCCCTGTTGGATGGTCAGGATTGGAAGAGGTCAAAAATCTCAGCTTACTGTCATAGAGCTGATACTCACCATCGAGGTTTTTATCGATGGCGTTTCTTAAAAATTGCTGCATAGTACGCACGGGAATACTCATCCCCAGCACGCCATACCAGTAGTTATTACTGTCTACCGGAACACTGACGGTAACCTGCGGTTCAGTATTGCTGGCGTGTTCCGGTTGCGAAGTGAACCAGCGTACCGCGCGGTGACGATTTTCTCGTTGTGAATGGCCAATAAACCAGGGTTGGGTGACATAGCCGTAATAACGCGTTGGAACATTGCGCGTAAACAAGGTCGGCTGCGTCGAAACGTAAAATCCGGCACGCGAGACATACATCGCCTGTTCTACCATCGACGAGGAGTTGTGTGCCAGTCGCAGCAAGTAACCAACTTCCAGTGCAGCGGTAATTTCATTGTCGAGGCTTTCATTTTCGCGAGACAGGAGATTCCCCTCGCTGACTAATGCATCCGACACGCCATTGACTGGCAGGGTGCGTCGTCGGTTGAGTTCGATTTGCCAGGCGTGCTCGTCGCGATGCTGTTCGAACTCGGTTACAGCATCACGCAGAGAGGTGAAATCCAGTGGCGCTACGAGAGCTTCGCACATGCCATTACGCAAAAAGATCAGTTTGTCGACGTTATACTGCAAATGCTTATCGAGCGCGTTGGCTACGTTTTCCAGATGATTACGCTGGCTGGAGATATAGGCATCTTCCAGCACTACCACTTCACGCCAGGTCAGCAAGGTGGAAAAAAGCAATACCACGATAAAGCAGAGATTAACGATATGACCAGGCCCCAGGCGGCGTGCGAGTTTTTTCAACCAGCTCTGGTTTTCCATTTTTGTCTCGTGCTGCACCCTGACGACTCCCCACCTGCTTTTTTATGATTCTGGCATAACCTGGCGATAGCGTACCGCAAAACAGCGATAATTTTATAATGGTGGCATGATAAGACGCGACTATCATTCATTGCAGGCATTGACACACCAGACCGGATGTGATCCGGCCTGGTCTTAATGATACCCTTTCAAACTTCTTCCGCAGAACGACTCCCCTCCCCCGGAACAAGCTCGGTTTCATGAAAAGCTTCCCGCTTGACCCCGTAACCGTCATACCAACGACACTCAACCATACCGCTGGAATATCCAGTGACAATCATCCGCGGGCCGCCCTCTTTAACCGTAACTTCCTCACTAACCATAAAGCTCATACTCGCCTCCTTTTTTCGAGTGAAACTTGTTCACCTTAGTTGAAGATGGCGAATTTTGCATAATAGCCTGTGCGAGTATTAATATGCCTGACCGCGCATTTTCGCTACGGCTTTCACTCCCAGCACCACGATGCCGCCGATGATAAATCCAAGAATCAGATTTAAAACAGTCGGTAATATCATCGCCACCACTGCACTTTGCTGCCCGGCGAAATGTTCAATGGCGTGATGCAGCGGCGCAATACCATGTACCACAATCCCGCCGCCGACGAGGAACATCGCCAGCGTGCCGACAATCGATAACGCTTTCATCAGCCAGGGCGCGATAATCAATAATCCTTTACCTAATGCCTGCATCAGCGCGCTGGATTTTTCCGCCAGCCAATACCCCAGGTCATCAATCTTAACGATAACCCCTACCAGACCGTAGACGCCCACGGTCACTACCAGCGCGATGCCTGAAAGCACCAGCACCTGATTAAGCAACGGCGCTTCGGCCACAATCCCCAGCGTGATGGCGACGATTTCGGCAGACAATATAAAATCGGTACGAATCGCCCCTTTTATTTTGTCCTTTTCAAACTTCAGCGGATCCTGCGCCGCCAGCTTCTCCAGACGCTGCTGACTCTGCGCCGGATCTTCTTTATGTTTACGCGCCTCCAGCATATGCAGCACTTTCTCTACCCCTTCAAAGCAGAGAAACGCGCCACCAATCATCAACAGAGGCGTAATCGCCCACGGGATAAACGCACTGATGATCAGCGCCAGTGGCACCAGAATCACTTTATTAATCAGCGATCCTTTCGCCACGCCCCAGACCACGGGAAGTTCCCGGTTGGCCCGCACGCCTGAAACTTGTTGCGCATTGAGCGATAAGTCATCCCCTAATACACCGGCGGTTTTCTTCGCCGCCAGTTTGCCCATCACGGAGATATCGTCCAGCAGTGTGGCGATATCATCGAGCAACGTCAGTAAACTACTCCCGGCCAAAAGCATTCCCTCTCATTTTTATTGTTTAAGGGTGTAAGTATGAAGCAAAAACGGCAGCTCTGATACTTGCTTCACAGGTCAACATTTTTTTAACAATCAAGTGCAATTATATCTCTCGCCAGCAGAATGATTTTCACGTTTACTATGAACCACCTTTTTATTTCCACCGTGAGGGATTATGCGTTTCCGCCAGTTATTACCGCTTTTTGGCGCGCTGTTTGCGTTGTATATCATTTGGGGCTCAACCTATTTTGTCATTCGGATTGGCGTGGAAAGCTGGCCTCCGTTAATGATGGCGGGCGTTCGATTCCTGGCAGCCGGTATTTTATTGCTGGCATTTTTGCTACTGCGCGGACACAAGCTCCCCCCGCTACGTCCGCTGCTCAATGCCGCGCTGATTGGCCTGTTATTGTTGGCTGTCGGTAATGGCATGGTGACGGTTGCCGAGCATCAAAATGTTCCTTCCGGCATCGCCGCCGTAGTGGTTGCAACCGTGCCCCTCTTTACCCTGTGCTTCAGCCGCCTGTTTGGCATTAAAACGCGCAAACTGGAATGGGTGGGTATCGCCATTGGGCTTGCCGGAATCATCATGCTCAATAGCGGTGGAAATTTAAGCGGCAATCCGTGGGGCGCGATTCTGATTTTAATCGGCTCGATTAGCTGGGCGTTTGGCTCAGTTTATGGCTCGCGCATTACCTTACCTGTAGGGATGATGGCGGGTGCGATTGAGATGCTGGCGGCAGGCGTGGTGTTAATGATCGCGTCGATGATTGCGGGTGAAAAACTGACGGCGCTCCCTTCCCTTTCAGGCTTCCTTGCGGTCGGCTATCTGGCGCTGTTTGGTTCGATTATCGCCATCAACGCTTATATGTATTTAATCCGCAACGTCAGTCCGGCTCTCGCCACCAGCTACGCCTACGTTAACCCGGTGGTCGCGGTCTTGCTGGGTACGGGACTGGGTGGAGAAACACTGTCGAAGATTGAATGGCTGGCGCTCGGCGTAATTGTCTTCGCGGTGGTACTGGTCACGTTGGGAAAATATCTCTTTCCGGCAAAACCCGTAGTTGCGCCAGTTATTCAGGACGCATCAAGCGAGTAAATGAATCCCCTGCGTGTCGATCTGCGCGCTGGCACCTTCGCCGCAGATCCACTCTTCCAGACGCTCGATAAGCGCTTCATCCGTCAGCTTCTCGCGCCCACGTAACGCACACTCCCAGACAATCAGTACGCGCCAGCCGAGCTCCTGCAAGCGACTGATATCGCGGCGATCGCGCTCAACATTTTTACCTATCTTCTCCAGCCAGAACTCAGTTCGAGTCGCAGGCACTTTAAACAGATAGCAGTGATGATGGTGCCAGAAGCAGCCGTGGGTAAATATCACGCAACGATATTCATCAACGACAAAATCCGGACGTCCGGGCAGACTGGCGTCCTGAACGCGAAATGCCAGGCCCTGCCCGGTTAACAGACTGGCGAGGCGCTTCTCTATCGCCGTATCACGCGTGGCAATCGCGCGCATATTTTTGCTGCGAGTGGCCTTATCGTGAACGTCGGCCATGTTGTGCCTCTTGCTGACGCAACGCCACCGCCTGTTTGATTTTTGGCTCAAGCAGTTTTGCCACCGCGGCAAAGACCGGCACGACCACCGAGTTACCGAACTGGCGATAGGCCTGAGTGTCCGAAACCGGAATGCGGAATTTCGCTTCTCCCGGCGCTTCAAAACCCATTAAGCGCGCGCATTCCCGAGGCGTTAACCGACGTGGACGATGTTGCTGATTCAGCGGATCGTCAAAGTCTTTTTCACCCGTGGCCATATCCCATCCGCGATCGATTAAAATTTCCGCGCCATCTTTGTAATAACGCGCAGACAGCGTACGGGTGACGCTTTGCGGATTGTTCGGATAAACCATTCCATAACCGAAGCCGTTACCGCGCGCCTGATGTTTTTTCGCATATCGATAGAGGTACTTCCACAGTACCGGCGTCAGGATATATTTCGCCTCGACCATCGGATCCAGCAGCTGCGCCAGCGTCACTCGCTGCGCAGGGAAACATCCGCTGATATCACGCAGAGTAAAATCGGCTTTCAGATTAAGATCGCGACGAAAACCCACCAGCACGATGCGTTCACGGTGCTGCGGCAGAAAATGTTTACCATCGATGATTTTCGGATCGTCCGGCCCGTTATCTTCTGCATCAGCCACGTCATAGCCCAGTTCGTCCAGCGTCTGCATGATGATGCGGAACGTTTTACCCTGGTCGTGGCTTTTCAGGTTTTTGACGTTTTCGAGCACAAACATCGCCGGACGACGCGCGTCGATAATGCGCACCACATCAAAGAACAGCGTGCCCTGAGTATCGCAGGCAAAACCGTGCGCCCGCCCGAGCGAGTTCTTTTTCGATACGCCAGCCAGCGAAAATGGCTGACAAGGGAAACCGGCCAGTAAAACATCGTGTTCAGGAATGTGTTGACGAATATGTTCCGCCGCCGCCTCATCACTCACACCTTCTTTATGGCTGAGGGTTATGTCGCGGATATCTTCATTAAAATGATGCGTCGCCGGGTCGCAATAATGGTTGGCTTTATAAGTGCGTACCGCATGTTTGTTCCATTCGCTGGTAAACACGCATTGTCCGCCAATCGATTCAAAACCGCGACGGATACCGCCAATTCCGGCAAATAGATCGATAAAGCGAAACGCATAATGCGGATGATGTGCCGGTGGTTTGGGTAACAACGTTTGCAGATGGGCGAACTCTTTCTCACTTAAACGGTGCCATGCCGAGTCATTCGCCAGCGCACGTTTTAAAATTGCCGCGCTCCAGTGATTCTCACCCACACCATTAAGCTGCGCCACCAGCGTTTTAACATCATAAATTTGCAGCAGTTTCTCCAGCATTGCCTGTGCGGCATTCCCGGTGCTGTATGAATCGGTTACTGATATATTTTCCTGCATAGATTTAACCGGCCATCTGAGATGGCCGACAGGTTAACATAATTACAGCCATTTAGGGCCACGCGCTCAGCCCGCAGGTGAAAACGCATCTATCACCTTGTGATCGACACCTTCATTCTCCCCCGCCAGTTCGGCACTGAGCTTCGCCATAAACTCGACTAAAAATTGCGCGTTGTGCTGCGCCAGCTGCTTGCCTCTTACGGTTTGCATGGTTTGCGGTAGCTTCAGCAACTTAGTCTGGAAATGATCCAGCGCGTAGCGTTTATCATCAAGCGGGCGATACTGTGCGAACGGATCTTCGCCATCAAACAGCGCCACGCCCAATGCCCCTGAAACGGCAAACACGCGCGCCAGGCCAATCGCCCCCAGGGCTTCCAGCCGATCCGCATCCTGGACGATTTTAGCTTCCGTTGTTAAGGGGGCGATTTGCGCGCTGAAACTGTGAGCGGCAATGGCATGACAAACGGCCTCGATTTTCTCCGCCGGAAATTGCTCGAACTCTTCACGGAGCAGGCGACGCGTCTCTTCTGCCGCCAGGATTGAAGAACGCTGCCGTTGCGGATGATTTTTCGCCAGGCTCACAATATCGTGGAAATAACAGGCGGTTAAAATCACCAGCATATCGACGTCATCATCTGCCGCCAGCTTCTGTGCCGTAGCCCAGACGCGGCGAAAATGATACACGTCATGGGCCGCGTCCTGGTGCTGATGATGGTTTTTCAACCAGTTTTCGAACTGTGTCTGCCAGTGTTGTAAGTCCATACGCGCTCCGTTGCCAAAGAGTCGCCACCTTAGCAGTTTTTATTCATAGCGTCTGCTACGTGCGGGACGAGGTCGGGTGTACCAGGCAATGCTGCCTAACAATGCCCCGACCAGAGCCATAAATAAAAATCCGACCAGTGCCCCTAACCACTTTCCCGCGGTAGAGCCTAAATCGCTTTCAAATCCCGACACGGGGGCATCGGGGATCCGGCTCATCACCCAGATGTAACGCGCCATTGCCCAGACGAAATAGCCACACCATGTATAGAAAGCTCACAAAGCCAGTTTGCCACCAGGGCTGCGAGAGAGCCTCTCTTCCATCTTTGTCGAACCGTATTCCATTTTGAGATAACCCGGAAAATTCAGACTTAGTACTATTATGTGATAAAAGTCACATTTTTCCACATTGAATGAGCCAGTCAAGACTCAATCATTTTTTGAACAAATAGATAAATTTTGCGCAACGGCAGTGAATACAGGAAAAATCGTTTTGAGCGATTTTATTTATCTTTGATATCGGCTTTATTAATTCATTTAATCAATATATTAGCACTGAATACAATTATACCTTTTTATTTTTCTGTGTCATGATGCCTCCGTTATTAGCCTTTTATCGTCTTGTTTATATTTTTTGGGCCGGCATGATGCCGGCTTTTTTATGCCTTCATTAATGTGCGCGTGATCACACCAGCCGTTTAGCGCATCAATCATTGATACCCCCTATCTTTCCGCTAAACTCATAATATATTGATATGAATTGATAATTTTCATGAATACTTATGTTTAGAATTCATAATTCTGAATTACATTAAATAGATTAGAAACATTTTGAAATCTTTTAAATATATTTGTTACATGTAATCTTTAAAATAAAATGAACTTCATAGAATAGTATCCAAATGTGCTTTTTTTGGATAACGGCACTTATTGATATATTCATGAAGATTATAATCACAAGGGAATACATAATGAAAAGAAAAGTTCTGGCAATGCTGGTCCCGGCGTTATTAGTTGCTGGCGCAGCAAATGCGGCTGAAATTTATAATAAAGATGGCAATAAACTGGATCTGTACGGCAAGATGGTTGGTGAGCGCATTCTGACCGACCGTGAAAATGGTGAAAAAGGCGATAATTCTCAAGATACCTCTTATGCCCGTGTAGGCGTGAAAGGTGAAACTCAGATCAACCCTGAATTGACTGGTTACGGTCAGTTTGAACTAGACCTGGAAGCATCAAACAGACACAACCCTGACCAAACTCGTTTGGCTTATGCTGGTTTGAGTTACAAAGATTTTGGTTCATTCGACTATGGTCGTAATGTCGGTGTCGCGTATGATGCAGAAGCATTTACTGATATGTTTGTTGAGTGGGGCGGTGATTCATGGGCTGGTACTGACCTGTTCATGACCAACCGTACCAACGGTGTTGCAACCTATCGTAACACAGATTTCTTTGGCATGGTTGAAGGTCTAAATTTTGCTCTGCAATATCAGGGTAAAAATGAAGGTACAGGCAACTACAAAGCAAATGGCGATGGCCATGGTTTATCTGTAACTTACACTATTGACGGTTTCTCATTTACTGGTGCTTACGCAAACTCTGACCGTACTGATTTCCAGTCTAGTGATAGTAAAGGTGAAAAAGCAGAAGTTTGGGCACTGTCAACAAAATATGATCCCAACAACGTCTATGCTGCTGTGATGTACGGTGAATCTCACAACATGAATTCCGACGACGGTGATGTTGTGAACAAAACACAAAACTTCGAAGCTGTTCTGCAATATCAGTTCGACTTCGGTCTGCGTCCATCCATCGGTTACTCCTATTCTAAAGCACTGGACGTAGCAGGTTACAAAGATTCTGATCGTCTGAACTACATTGAAATCGGTACCTGGTATTACTTCAATAAGAACATGAACGTATATACCGCTTATCAGATCAACCTGCTTGATAAGAGTGATTATGTTCTCGCTCATGGACTGAACACCGACGACCAACTCGCATTTGGTATCGTCTACCAGTTCTAATCAGCCAACGCGCCGCGGCGTGTTACTGTAAAACATAACACTAGCCTGAGTTCGTCCCTCATCGAACTCAGGCTTTTTTATTGGCATTTCATCTCCATCTGCGGCACACGCAATTGCCAAAGCATATCGATACAGCACCTTACCCTGCCCCTCCTGGCACAATATCTCTACCAGCTACTCTTCCAGCCAACACTCCAAATACATTTCTTTATGTATTAATCCGCAACAAACACGCCTCCCATATAGAAATATTTGCAAAAATAGTGCATGAAATAAGCTTTTTCTCTACCAATCCGGGATATAAATATTGATCAGCACCACAATATTCCACAGCACTAAATCTCTTCCCTCCGCCCCGCATCTCTGATAATGGTCTAAAATCATTGAGGCCACTTGCGACGACGTTGCTCAATAAGGAAAATTTGGCGTGAATAATATTCAACACCAGTGCAGCATCATCATTACATACTTACACCCGCAGACTACCGCTTTCGATATATTGACTCAATTTTCCAGACTGGTTAAAAATAGCGACCAGCTCAGTCGCAAATATAGTGACTACCCTAACTAAGCAACAATAAGGAATACACTATGACTGTTCAAACAAGTAAAAATCCGCAGGTCGATATTGCTGAAGATAATGCATTCTTCCCTTCAGAATATTCGCTTAGCCAATATACCAGTCCTGTCTCTGATCTTGATGGCGTGGACTATCCAAAACCGTATCGCGGTAAACATAAAATTCTGGTGATCGCCGCGGACGAACGTTATTTGCCGACCGATAACGGAAAACTGTTCTCGACCGGTAACCATCCGATTGAAACGTTGCTGCCGTTGTATCATCTCCATGCTGCAGGTTTCGAATTCGAAGTGGCGACCATTTCCGGTCTGATGACCAAGTTTGAATACTGGGCTATGCCGCACAAAGATGAAAAAGTAATGCCATTCTTTGAGCAGCATAAATCGTTGTTCCGCAATCCGAAAAAACTCGCGGATGTTGTCGTCAGCCTCAACGCAGACAGCGAATATGCAGCAATCTTTGTTCCTAGTGGTCATGGCGCACTTATTGGTTTACCAGAAAGCCAGGACGTGGCTGCTGCTTTGCAGTGGGCAATCAAAAATGACCGTTTTGTTATCTCCCTTTGCCACGGCCCGTCGGCTTTTCTGGCGCTTCGCCACGGCGATAACCCACTGAATGGTTATTCCATTTGCGCATTCCCAGACGCCGCAGACAAACAAACGCCAGAGATAGGCTATATGCCGGGTCATCTCACCTGGTACTTCGGCGAAGAGCTGAAGAAAATGGGCATGAACATTATTAATGACGACATCACCGGGCGAGTACATAAGGACCGTAAAGTTCTCACCGGCGACAGTCCTTTCGCAGCGAATGCGTTGGGTAAACTGGCGGCGCAGGAAATGCTGGCAGCTTATGCGGGTTAATCCCTGTTACGTATGAATGTAAGCGCATAATCAATCGCAGCCACGTTAATACTCACGACGTGGCTGCGTTTTTTCATGGTTGATTTATGGCGTACTGAAGCCCTATGTTAATTTCTTTGCGGTAACGTAATTCGGAACACATTATGCTTATTAAAATAGTGATACGTAGCACTTCCCCCATGCAATTCGGCAATCGCTTTGACTAAAGAAAGACCAAGTCCCTGACCTTCGGAATGACGCGAATTATCTCCCCGCCAAAATCTACGGAAGAGTTTTTCAGGCTCATTAATTTTCGTTCCAGGACTGGCGATATCAATATTAAGATAGCCGTTGGTATCAAGAAAACTGGTTATATGAATGCGCGATTTTTCTGGTGAATATCTAATGGCATTAACAATAAGATTCGATAACATTCGTTGCAGTAAAATTTTATCCGCAAAGATTTGCTGATTGCACTCGACCTTAAAGCAAATCTCTTTCTCGTCTGAAAGGTATTCAAGATAATCCAACAAATTTTCGACTTCCTTATTGAGAAAAAGTGAGTCCAGTTTCACCAAAACATTGTTTTTATCTGCCCGGGCAAGAAACAGTATGTTCTCTGTTAACCGCGAAATATTTTCCAGCTCTTCAATGTTACCGGCAATTGTTTTTTGATATTCAGCGATACTTCTGGTTTGACTGAGCGCAACCTGATTCTGACCCAGTAATGCATTAATGGGCGTTCTAAGTTCATGAGCGAGATCGTCAGCAAACTGACTTAGACGCTCAAAATCTTTGACTAAAGCATGATGCATTTTATTCAACGCCTGCCCAAGAGGTTTTAGTTCTCTCGGTAATGCGCTAACCTCAACAGGCTCCCGGCTATCGTTATAATTCAGCGCTTCCGTTACACCACTCAACTTTTTGATCTCTCGTAATCCCGTTCTGATTAACAGCGGACTTAATACTGAGCAAAGTACAATGGCGACAATGCAAATTATAATGCTATTAATTTTATACTGTTCAAGCATGTTATGTCTGGCTGAAGCCAATTTAGCCACAGTAACCGTTAATGATGGCGAAACTTCATCAATATTAATTCGTAAAGCATCTATCTCTGTATCATTAATAATGCTTCTGTAAATGCCAGCTGCGCTGATTGTCTCAGTAGCAGGTATGTTATTTAACATGTCATCACTGACATTCGTCCGGTTAACAATTTTGTTGATGCTATCACCATGAATGATCAAGATATCCTGACTAACATCCATCATCCGGTTAAAGTACACAGGTAACGTATCTGGATTTACCCCATCAATTAACAACTGCTTGATCTGCGCTGTCCGGTTAATGAGTGTTGTATCATCGCGCCATTTCAACTCACTTGCCAGGCCATTATAGAGAGTCCATACAATTCCAGCGCCAGCAACAGACAGCAGCAATATAAAAAGCAAGGTTAAACGGACGGTTATAGATAATCTTTTCATTATTTTTTTACCGCTACGAATGAATAGCCCATCCCCCGGATTGTGGCGATTAGCTTTTCAGGAAAAGGATCATCAACTTTTGCGCGGAGCCTGCGAATGGCGACGTCCACCGTATTGGTATCACTATCAAAGTTGATTCCCCAAATTTCACTCGCAATAACCGTTCTGGGGATAATCTCGCCAGCTCTGGAGGCCAGTAGCCAAAGTAACTGAAACTCCTTGCGCGTCAGTGTAATACTGATATTGTCCCTGCTCACACTTTGACTAACAGAGTCCATTCTTAAGCCACTGATTTCTAATGTTGAATTCAGAGTGTGATGTTGCCTTAATTGTGCCCGAACCCTTGCCAGCAACTCAGAAAATGAAAAAGGTTTTACCAGATAATCATTTGCCCCACTGTCCAGCCCTCTGACTCTGTCATCGACAGAATCTCTTGCAGTAAGGCAAATAACCGGAGTTTGCTTTGCTGTTCTTAACGTTTGTAAGATCTGCCAGCCATCCATACCCGGAAGCATAATATCCAGAATGATCAATGCATAATCATCCTTAAGCGCAAGATAAAGCCCATCTCTGCCATCAGAAACGGCATCAATGACATAACCCGCTTCGGAAAGCCCCTGCGTTACCCACTCCTGGGTCCTTTGATTATCTTCAATAAGTAAAATCTTCATGAAAATAATATGCCATAAATCATATGTTATAGAAACAGTCTGGTTCATTACAAAATTGTAATGCTGCTGTAAGGTTACCGTGGACGCTTTTTCGCTATCCTCAAAACTCATTCACATGACAAGGATATAAACATGTTAAAGCGTTATTTAGTACTCTCCGTAGTAACGGCTGCATTTTCATTACCTTCTTTGGTCTATGCTGCACAACAAAACATTCTTAGTGTGCACATTTTGAACCAGCAAACAGGAAAACCCGCTGCCGACGTGACAGTCACTCTTGAAAAGAAAGCGGACAACGGCTGGTTACAACTTAATACCGCCAAAACAGATAAGGATGGACGAATTAAGGCACTGTGGCCCGAGCAAACTGCAACTACGGGCGATTACCGTGTCGTATTTAAAACCGGGGACTATTTCAAGAAACAAAATCTTGAAAGTTTCTTCCCTGAGATCCCCGTTGAATTTCATATTAATAAAGTGAACGAGCATTATCATGTGCCTTTATTACTTAGCCAATATGGGTATTCAACCTATCGTGGCAGTTAATGCATAAATATGTAAAAGCAGATCTCTGCTACTGTTAGGGAGGACACTCCCTGACAGATTAACAGTAAACGGCTCTTGCTGGCTAAAGACAAAAAAGTGTGATGGCTTATGAAAAAGAATCAATTTTTAAAAGAATCAGATGTTACGGCCGAGTCGGTATTCTTTATGACGCGTCGGCAGGTGTTAAAAGCACTGGGCATCAGCGCGGCTGCACTTTCTTTGCCTCACGCTGCGCATGCCGATCTGCTTAGCTGGTTTAAAGGGAATGATCGCCCACCCGCCCCCGCCGGAAAACCGTTGGAGTTCAGCAAGCCTGCCGCCTGGCAAAATGACCTGCCACTGACGCCAGCAGATAAAGTCTCCGGTTATAACAACTTCTATGAATTCGGGCTGGATAAAGCCGATCCCGCCGCTAATGCTGGTAGCCTGAAAACCGATCCATGGACACTGAAAATCAGCGGCGAAGTGGCAAAACCATTGACCCTCGATCACGATGATTTAACCCGTCGCTTTCCGCTGGAAGAGCGTATTTATCGTATGCGCTGCGTGGAAGCATGGTCGATGGTGGTGCCGTGGATTGGTTTTCCGCTGCACAAATTGCTGGCGCTTGCCGAACCCACCAGCAATGCGAAGTATGTCGCTTTCGAAACAATTTATGCACCGGAACAAATGCCAGGCCAGCAGGACCGCTTTATCGGTGGCGGGCTGAAATATCCTTATGTCGAAGGATTGCGTCTCGACGAAGCAATGCATCCGCTCACACTGATGACCGTGGGTGTTTATGGCAAGGCGTTACCGCCACAAAATGGCGCGCCGGTGCGACTGATTGTGCCGTGGAAATATGGCTTTAAAGGGATTAAATCGATAGTCAGTATTAAGCTGACCCGCGAGCGTCCGCCAACCACCTGGAATCTGGCAGCGCCTGACGAATACGGTTTTTACGCCAACGTTAATCCGCATGTTGATCACCCGCGCTGGTCACAGGCTACCGAACGATTTATTGGTTCAGGCGGCATCCTCGATGTACAGCGCCAGCCAACGCTACTGTTTAATGGTTACGCCGAGCAGGTGGCATCGCTGTATCGTGGCCTGGATTTGCGGGAGAATTTCTAAATGCGTCTGACAGCAAAACAGGTGACATGGCTGAAAGTTTGCCTGCATCTTGCCGGATTGTTGCCGTTTCTCTGGCTGGTCTGGGCGATTAATCACGGTGGATTGGGTGCCGATCCGGTGAAAGATATTCAGCATTTTACTGGTCGCACTGCACTGAAATTTTTGCTGGCGACCTTGTTAATCACACCTCTGGCACGCTACGCAAAACAGCCGTTATTGATACGCACTCGCCGCCTGTTAGGCTTATGGTGCTTTGCCTGGGCGACACTGCATTTAACCAGTTACGCATTGCTGGAGCTGGGCGTGAATAATCTGGCGTTATTAGGTAAGGAGTTAATTACCCGGCCTTATTTAACGTTAGGTATTATCAGCTGGGTAATTTTGCTTGCGTTAGCGTTCACTTCAACCCAGGCGATGCAGCGAAAACTCGGTAAACACTGGCAACAGTTGCATAACTTCGTCTATCTTGTCGCGATCCTGGCCCCAATACATTATTTGTGGTCAGTGAAGATTATTTCACCGCAGCCACTCATCTACGCTGGGCTGGCGGTACTGCTTTTAGCCTTACGGTATAAGAAGTTGCTTTCCCTTTTTAACCGTTTACGCAAGCAGGTTCACAACAAATTATCTGTATAACTTCATATTGCCGACAAAGTACGCGTTATCCCTGCCGGATGCGGCGCGAGCGCCCTATCCGGCCTACGCAGATCACATCAAGTTATGTTTCGTTTGTCATCAACCTCAAATCATCGACATAATTTATTTTATTTCAATAAGATAGATAAGCACACCTGAGAGAACTATTCTCTTGTCTCCTAAGAGTTGTTGCATTTTGTTGTATGTTACAATATAACATTACACATCATATACATTAACTCTGGAGGAAACTGTTTTGGCGATTCGTCTTCATAAACTGGCTGTTGCTTTAGGTGTCTTTATTGTTAGCGCTCCTGCCTTTTCGCATGGTCATCACTCACACGGCAAACCCTTAACAGAGGTCGAACAAAAAGCTGCTAATGGTGTTTTTGATGATGCCAATGTACAAAACCGAACGCTCAGTGACTGGGATGGAGTCTGGCAATCCGTTTATCCTTTACTGCAAAGTGGCAAACTTGACCCCGTCTTTCAGAAGAAAGCGGATGCAGATAAAACCAAAACATTTGCTGAAATTAAAGATTATTATCGCAAAGGTTATGTGACAGACATCGAGATGATTGGCATTGAGGACGGCATTGTCGAATTCCATAGAAATAATGAAACAACATCCTGTAAATATGATTACGATGGATACAAAATACTCACCTATAAATCAGGCAAGAAAGGCGTTCGTTACTTATTCGAATGTAAAGATCCTGAAAGCAAAGCCCCTAAATATATACAATTTAGCGATCATATAATTGCACCACGAAAATCATCTCATTTTCACATTTTTATGGGTAATGATTCCCAACAGTCTTTATTGAATGAAATGGAAAACTGGCCAACGTATTATCCCTATCAGTTGAGTAGCGAAGAAGTGGTCGAGGAGATGATGTCTCATTGATTTTTTTGCGCTGACTTCAGTTATTTAACAGAACAGTGCCTGGTAGTAACAACAATAATTTGCCAAGACAAATAAGTAAGACAAACTCAGACACGCTCATACTTGAGTCGTGTCTTTTTTATTATGTCTGTAGAAAAAAAATGCGAAAAAGGCGAACAATAAATACACAACTCAGCCATACAGACTGGCAGCACAAATGTTTCCAGGAGCAAGTCATCTGTCATGGTAAAGCTAACCAGAAATATAGGTTAATTTTGGTGTTTAAACCTTTTTTTACTTGTTAGTATGATACAAAGGCTTTCAAAAAAGCTGGGAAATTCAACAACTCTTGGAAATTATGGACTTTGTCCCGCGGCTTTAATCTGACGGCCGCGTTCCTTTTTTGACTCAATTATTGACCCCTTCTCTACGCAACTTCAGTTCCCGCCAGCAACTTTGCGGCAGTTTCATAGGATCAATGTCTAAAAGAATAATGGTGACCGATAAGAAAACGACTGAATAACTGTAGATTTTCGCTCGAAACCTTCCTGTCAGCTCCATAGCGAATCAAGTGCTGAATGTCACAGTATCGAACAGAAAACAGTGACGATCTAACCCTTCAAGAATATTCTACGATTGTTCTGTTTAGGAAAAGCAAGGCGGGAAGTCAGGAGATAAGTCATTGATAAAGTGGCGGAGAGAGGGGGATTTGAACCCCCGGTAGAGTTGCCCCTACTCCGGTTTTCGAGACCGGTCCGTTCAGCCGCTCCGGCATCTCTCCGTTCAGATGGTTGCCATGATGTCAGGAAATTTGGCATTTTAACAGTCCCTGTCCGTGCAATTTTGTTCAAGTGACGAGTTTGCGAGCAAAACGATGATTAAGTGGCCCTGGAAAGTACAAGAATCAGCACATCAAACTGCCCTTCCCTGGCAGGAAGCACTATCGATCCCCCTTTTAACGGGTCTGACGGAACAGGAACAAAGCAAATTAGTCACTCTTGCCGAACGTTTTTTACAGCAAAAGCGGCTTGTTCCTTTACAGGGCTTTGAACTGGATTCATTAAGAAGCTGCCGGATAGCACTTCTATTTTGCCTACCCGTTCTGGAGTTAGGACTGGAATGGCTGGATGGTTTTCATGAAGTCTTAATTTATCCTGCGCCATTTGTGGTCGATGATGAATGGGAAGACGATATCGGTCTGGTGCATAACCAACGTATTGTTCAGTCAGGTCAGAGCTGGCAGCAAGGGCCTATCGTTTTGAACTGGTTGGATATACAAGATTCTTTTGATGCATCTGGTTTTAACCTGATTATTCATGAAGTCGCTCATAAGCTGGACACCCGTAACGGCGATCGCGCCAGCGGAGTTCCCTTTATTTCGTTGCGTGAGGTTGCTGGCTGGGAACACGATCTTCATGCTGCAATGAACAACATTCAGGAAGAAATCGAATTAGTTGGTGAGAATGCGGCGAGCATTGATGCTTATGCTGCCAGTGATCCTGCTGAATGTTTTGCCGTACTTTCTGAATATTTCTTTAGCGCCCCAGAACTTTTTGCTCCTCGTTTCCCTTCATTGTGGCAACGTTTCTGTCAATTTTATCAACAAGATCCTTTGCAGAGACTGCATCACGCTAATGATACAGACTCGTTTTCGGCGACGAATGTTCATTAATTAACAACTTTGCAGATTAATTAACCAATTGAAATGGCTTATGAAATTTAGTGTTGACAGACAAGGTACCGCTAAGTAATATGCGCTCCGTTCACACGATTCCTCTGTAGTTCAGTCGGTAGAACGGCGGACTGTTAATCCGTATGTCACTGGTTCGAGTCCAGTCAGAGGAGCCAATTTTCTGTTTTCATGCATCCTTGCAAATCTTTATCTGATGTTGATTCAACAGGTTAGTGTGAAAACTCTTCTCGGTGCATTTTGATTTTACCCTACGCATCGGGAAAAATTGGTGGTCAAATCTGGGGTCAGGTTAGTTCGATAATGGAGTGCCCCCCATATGTTCCTTACCGACGCAAAAATCCGCACCCTCAAGCCTTCTGATAAACCCTTTAAAGTCTCCGATTCTCACGGTCTGTATCTGCTGGTCAAGCCGGGTGGCTCCCGCCACTGGTATCTCAAATACCGTATTAGCGGTAAAGAATCCCGCATTGCGCTGGGTGCCTATCAAGCCATCTCCCTGTCTGATGCGCGACAGCAACGTGAAGGTATCCGTAAAATGCTGGCGCTGAATATCAACCCGGTACAGCAGCGGGCTGCTGAACGTGGCTCACGAACACCGGAGAAAGTTTTTAAAAACTTGGCGCTGGCGTGGCATAAAAGTAACAGGAAATGGTCGCAGAACACCGCCGACCGTCTGCTTGCCAGCCTGAACAATCACATCTTTCCGGTCATCGGGAACCTACCTGTATCAGAACTTAAACCCCGTCATTTCATTGACCTGCTGAAAGGGATCGAGGAAAAAGGTCTGCTGGAGGTTGCGTCCCGCACACGGCAGCACCTGAGTAACATAATGCGCCATGCGGTCCATCAGGAGTTAATCGATACGAACCCTGCAGCAAACCTTGGCGGCGTGACCACACCTCCTGTCAGACGGCACTATCCTGCCCTGCCGCTGGAGCGGCTGCCTGAACTGCTTGAACGTATTGGGGCATATCATCAGGGCCGTGAACTGACCCGGCATGCCGTTCTGCTGATGCTGCATGTGTTCATTCGCTCCAGTGAACTGCGTTTCGCCCGCTGGTCAGAGATTGATTTCACAAACCGAGTCTGGACGATACCCGCGACGCGAGAACCCATTATTGGCGTGCGTTATTCCGGCCGCGGGGCAAAAATGCGAATGCCGCATATCGTCCCCCTCTCAGAACAGTCCATCGCCATTCTGAAACAGATTAAGGATATCACCGGTAATAATGAACTGATCTTCCCCGGCGACCATAACCCGTATAAGCCAATGTGTGAAAACACGGTCAATAAGGCACTGCGGGTGATGGGTTACGACACGAAAAAGGATATCTGCGGTCACGGCTTCCGGGCAATGGCATGCAGTGCGCTGATGGAATCGGGTTTATGGGCAAAGGACGCAGTAGAACGCCAGATGAGTCATCAGGAGCGCAATACCGTGCGCATGGCTTATATTCATAAGGCAGAGCACCTAGAAGCCCGCAAAGCGATGATGCAGTGGTGGTCGGATTATCTGGAAGCATGCCGAGAATCTTATGCACCGCCTTATACAATTGGTAAAAATAAGTTTATCCCATAGTATACTAACGAATCCCTCACTCTGGCAAATTACCACCACCTCCACAGGAGGTGGTTCTATATAGACTTTTATCAACTTCATGACGAAAAACACCTATTTTATCCCAAAAGAAGACAATAGAGTCACAGAGGAATCAAAGAGCGACTCAATTGTCTTTGGACAGTCTGGTTGTGAGGTTAGAAAACAGTTACTCCTACACCATTAAATAGGGCGCAATGCTCGCTAATTTCTCCCGGGTTTCTGTCAGTTCGCGTTCCGGCGTAGATTGCGCGATGATTCCCGCCCCCGCCTGTATCCAGCTGCGCTGGCTATCCTGAAATACGGAACGCAGAACTAGCGCCGCATCAAAGCGCGTATCGTCCAGCAGCAGGATTGCGCCGGAATAAAGCTCTCGCGGCGTCTTCTCAATTTGCATAATCGCGTTCAGAGCAGCATTTTTAGGGATACCTGAGGCGGTAATCGACGGAAACAGCACGGTAAACGCATCCCAGGCATCCTTGTTTTCCGAAAGCTGACCGCTCACGCCAGACCCCAGATGCTGAACGCTGCCGCGCTGGCGAACCGACATTAAATCTTCAACCACCACGCTGCCCGGCTGGCAAACAGCCTCCAGTTCAGCAATAGCTTCTTTGACAGAAAGGATATGCTCAAGCACCTCTTTACTGTCGTGCAGCAGTTCTGCCTCTTTCGCCTTATTATGCTCCGGGTTTCCCATGCGATCGCGGGTGCCCGCAAGCGGTTCAGTGACCACTTTATTGCCCGTCACTGACATCACCAGTTCCGGGCTAAAGCCCAGCGCTTCGCGTCCTTCCTGACGGAACATAAACGAGCGCACAGGCGTGTTTGCCTGCCGCCCGTATAACAGCGTGGCGGGCATATCAATCCGCGATGGCAGGGGAATGGCGCGCGAGACAATCACTTTGACATACTCGCCACGGCGGATCTCCGCAACGGCGCGCGCAACCTGTTGTTTATATGCCTCACCATTGAGGGCGGTATCCACCGCCAGTGGTGCGTTCTGCGTCGTTGTACCGGCCTCTTTTACCCACTCGCACAAACGTCGGCACCCGTCGGCGGAGTCCGCATAAACGGTGACATTTCCCTTTTCAAAAATAAGTTCTTCACGGGGAACGGTTAACGTCAGCAGCGGCCACTCCCCGGCGTTAAAGGCAATCCCCCGCGCATGCGCCGCAAAGTTGAACCCAACCTGTCCATATACCCGACGTCCTTTCACCTGAGGATGCGCCATAAAACGACGCGCGCAGTCGGCAATGGAATCCACCGCCCATTTTTGCTCCCCGGCATCATCAATAAATGTCGCCTGCGTTCCGTCGGCATTAATGTGCAGCCGTGCCTGGCACCCTTTGCCTAAATACCAACAGGGTTGACGCTCATAGACATAACACTCTTCTTCTGCGAACTGGCGTAAAACGCCAGAAATCGTCGGTAGCCATTGTTCCTCTGGTAACGCCAGATGTAGAAATTCACTGATTTTCATCCCTTACCTCTCTGTGTTATTCCCGGATCAATCAATTGCGCTTGTCATCAGTTCTCTTGCCGAATGCAGCCGGATATAAGCAACCCACGCCGCCAGCAACGTGAATGCCCCGGCAAACAGGAAGCAGGCCGCATAGCCAAAATGTTGAGCAACAACGCCACCGATAACGCCTGCCAGAATGGCGATTGCCGCATCAGTACATTGAAAGAGGGTGAAGTCGACACCGGCCTGCAAAGGCGATGAAAGCGACATCAGCGTGGCGTAAAGACAGACCAGCGCGCAGGCCAGCGAAATGGACTGGACAAGGACCAGACACTGGAGAATCTGCAGCAGCAGATGACCCGGCGCCATCATGAGAGTCATCACCACCGCCAGCAGCGCGATCCCCTGGACGCCATAAGCCGTCAACAGCGCTCTGCCGGGTGAGGTGTATTTCATCAGCAATCCGCCGGCCAGCGTTCCTGCTATGCCCGCTGCAATATTGCCGCCGCTGAACAGCGCGCCCAATGCGGACATGCTCAACCCATGATCCAACAACAGCGGTGCCAGAAGAGGCAGCACAAACCGCATGCCTGAATTCAGCATCAATACCAGCAGTAAGCCCAGGCGAGCCTGCTTCCTCCTTAGCGCATAACCTAACGCCGGAACATGCGGGATAGTCGCTGTTCGCGTCGGCTCCGTAATGCGCCACAGCGGGAGTGACAGCGCCATAATCAGCACCGCCATCATCAGCATGGCGACAGGCCAGCCGGATGCCGCCGACAGCATCAGGAACACCCCGCCGCCGCACATCATTCCCAGATAGCTGCCGCCGACCTGCACGCTGTTTCCCCAGCCGTAACCCGTGCGGGTCAGTTGATCGACACAAAAGCCGTCGCTGGCGATATCAATGGTGGAGGCGACCGTGCCTGCCACCATAAACAGAACAAATAACGCGACGATTTGCGTATCGGGGAATCCCCCTTCTCGCCCAAACCAGCCAATCGCTGCGACAATAGTCAGGATCGCCGCTAGCGCGACCTGACCACGCAGGATTAACATGCGGGAACGGCGTCCCGGGCTCCCGGGCGGAAGCCGCCAGCGCTCGATCCACGGCGCCCAAATAAACTTCAGCGCCCAGGGCAGCATAAACAGGGTTGTCGCACCGGCAAGCGCCAGCGAACCGCCAGCAGCGCGCACCAGCGCGGGTAAGGACTGCATAGACAGCGCCGATACCAGACTCTGCGTCACATAGACGCCGGCAATAGCAAAAATCACCCGCCCGGTCGTCAACGTCAGCGGTTTCACATTCGACTGAACATCACTCATGCACCCACTCTCCAGACGCGGAAACCCCGTCGTCGCGCCACACGCGCGCGGCCATTTGCGCCTGCCACAGCGCCTGATAACGTCCATGATGTGAGAGCAATTGCGCATGAGTACCCTGCTCAACCACCTGTCCCTCTTCCATCACCAGAATGTTTCCGGCCCCGGCGATGGTGGATAAACGGTGAGCGATGATAATCACCGTCCGGTTGTGAACCAGGTTATCGATCGCTTTTTGCACCGCCAGCTCGCTTTCAATATCCAGCGCGGCAGTCGGTTCATCGAGAATGACGACCGGCGCGTTTTTCAATAACGCTCTGGCAATGGAAATCCGCTGGCGCTCGCCGCCCGATAGCTGGCCGCCCATCTCTCCCATTGGCGTCAGCCAGCCTTGCGGAAGACGGGAAATAAACTCAAGGCACTGCGCCGCGCGGGCGGCCTCTTCTACCTCCTGCCGCGTCGCCTGTGGGCGCGCGATACGGATATTCGCCAGCAGCGTGTCATCAAACAGCCAGACATCCTGGAAAACAACAGAAATCAGGCTATTGAGCTGTTCCGGCGTCAGGCGGCGAATATCGACGCCGCCAATAGAAATCTGCCCTTGCTGCGGATCGGCATAGCGCATTAACAGTTTGGTGACCGTAGTTTTGCCTGCGCCGGAGGCACCCACCAGCGCGCTCATACTGGCTGCCGGGAACGTCAAAGAAACATGATTAAGCGCGTAGCCGTCGCCTTCTTCGTAGCGATAGCTGACGTTGTCAAAGCGGATATCGTAACGTTCCGGCATCTCGCTTTGCTCTGCGACGGGAAGCGGTGCTATCGCCATAAACTGCTCAATCCGTTGCAGGGCGCTGGCGATCAGTTCCACAACCGAGGTGTAGCTGATAAACATCGCCATCGGTTCTGCGAAGCGCATAATCATCGCGACGGCGGCAATCAAAAAGGCGAGGTTCAGAGTGCCCGTCACTACCCAGACGATCCCGGATAACACCACCACCTGTAGGCCCAACTCCACGACGCTGGCGATCAGCATCGTTGCGCCAGCGCCCTGACGGTGAGTGCGGGTCTGTAAGTTTTCCAGCGCATTGAAATGCGCCAGCAGCGCCCGGCTTTTATCGGCATCGCTGCCGCAGGTGCGCAATACCATCATCCCCTGAGCAAATTCAACGATATCGCCGCTCAGACGCTGGTGCGCTTCCCCCAGCGTCTGCATTTGTCGCCGCATCGCCGGGCGGCGCCAGTAATAAAACGGCACCAGCAGAGGGAAGATCAGCAACATCACCAGCCCCAGCCGCCAGTCTATCCACAATGTCGCCAGCGACGCCGTCAGCGGCGTGACAATGGTGAGCAGCAAAATATTGGCTATCGCAATAACATAATTGAGGTTTTCATCCACGCTGCCCAGCAGCAAGGCGTTCATTTCACCCGCCCTGCCGCGCTGGAGCTTCTCCAGCGGCACGCGGCGTAACTGCTCGCCAAGTCGCAGGCGCAACTCATGGGTAGCCTGCGCCAGATGACCACGGTATTCAAAGCCCAGGCCATACCAGCGTAGCACCAGCGTCACAATTGCGGCGACGCTGAAGGCCATAGCCCAGTTAAGAAGTTGCGGCGCGTCTCCCCGTAACAGCGCATCAATGATCGGATAAAGACAGGCAAAGGCGATCCCCTGCATGAATGCCGCCAGCAACAGCGCCAGCATACTGCGTCGCAGCATCCTGGCCTGACTGCCAACGCTGGAGATAAGCTGGCGCCAGATGACGCGCCAGGCCAGGTTATCCGCAGGATTATTGTCTTTCATTTTCCACCACCTCTTCCTGTGTTCCACCCGGCACCCAATGCTGCGCCTGCTGATAGTGTTGCCAGAGCCGTTGATACAGGCCGCCCTGCGCCAACAGTTGCGTATGGTTCCCCATTTCCCTGAGCTGTCCGTCGGAAAACAGCAATATCACATCGGCCTGAGTCACCATTGAGAGACGATGCGCGACCATGATGACCGTCCGGCCACGCATGGCCGCCGCGAGCGCCTTGATAAGCGCCGCTTCGTTTTCCGGGTCAGCAAACGCCGTCGCCTCATCGAGCACCAGGATGGGGCGATCCTGCAAAAGCGCCCGGGCGATAGTAATGCGCTGCCGCTGGCCGCCGGAGAGAAATACCCCACGTTCCCCGACTCGAGTGTTGTAACCTTCTGGCAGAGCGCTAATAAAATCATGGGCCTGCGCCACTCTGGCCGCCGCTATAACCGCCTCCAGCGGCGTATCCGGCGCGCCCAGACGAATGTTATTGGCTATCGTGTCGGCAAAAAGGAAGTTGTCCTGAAACACAAACGAGAGTTGCTTCATCAGGGTGTCCGTCTGCATATCACGCAGATCCACGCCGCCAATACGGATATGGCCTTTGTCCGGGTCGGCGTAACGCAGCAGCAAGCGCGCCACGGTGCTTTTTCCGGCGCCGCTTGGCCCGACCAGCGCCACAATTTGCCCGGCAGGCACATGAAAGCTCACCTCCTGCAACGCGGCGCCAGTACGCGCTTGCGGATAATGAAAGCTCACCTGCTCAAAGGTAATGCTCGCCTCTTGCGGCTGCTGGTCAGACTGCGGCAGCGATAACTCCGGCATCGCGAGAACCTGATAAATACGCTGAATGCTTAAACGCGTTTGCGCGACCAGGTTATTGAGCATCATCATTGGCATTACGGCTTCGGCCATTCCGCTGCCCAGCAGTAAAACGGCCACCCACGCGATAAAATCGAAACTGCCATAGTGCAACAGGCCGTATCCCGACCAGATCAGGACAAACAGAGTCGGGAGAGGATTCAGAATCGAGAAGGAAAAACGCGCTGAAAAACCGGCTTTGCGATACCAGGTTTTGAGCACATCGACCCACTCTTCAAGGGCGCGTTGATAGCGCAAAAAACTGGTGCTGCCGCTATCAAACGTTCTCACCACGGGCATGGCCTGCACGAACTCAATAACCGCCGCGCTAACCTGCTCGCGCGCCTTATGATAACGCTGAGCCATATTTTCCGAACGCTGGCGGGCGAGCACGAGAATAACCGATCCAAACGCCAGTACCCCCAGCGTCGCGATTGCCAGCCGCCAGTCCAGCCAGAACAAGATAACGATTGTCGCCAGCGGCATGATGATCGCGCGGGCATAGAGCGGCGTGCTGTCGGCCACAAAAATATGTAACGACTTCACGTCATCCAGCATCACTTTCGCCACTGACCCGCTGCCCATTTGCTGTAACACGCCAGGCGGAAGCTGCAATGCTTTACGGGCTAACCTGCTGCGCAGAATGTTCTCCAGATGAAAAGCCGCGTAATGAGAGGTGTTGAACGCCTGTAAGCGCAGAACAAAAGTTAAGACCACGCAGCCGATCACGCCGCCCAGCGGCCAGGCCGGAATAGCGTCAGGCGTCGCGCGAATGTCACGCAGGCTCCACGCCAGAAAAAGGAGCGCCCCCAGGCTGGTTAATGCCGCCAGCCCCGCCAGCGCCATAGCTAAAATAACCTTCCTGCGAACCGGTGTAATCACCTGCCAGAGAGGAAATCGGGACAGCGATTCAGTATTGGATGATTGAGATGACATGGGAGTAACTGAATTTCCTGATGAATTTTTACGGACGCCAAAAACGACAATTCAGGGTGGCGTTCTGAGAATTAATGTGAATAATAACCATTATCAATAACTCATCTACCCCATTCGGTTCTATTTATACCCGCATTGGTCTAAGCCACAGGGAGATAACCAGGTCATGACGGAGTCACCGCAAACGCAATCTGAAATCTCTATTCACCAGTTGGTGGTCGGGAAACCTGCAAACGATGGCAATATTCCTGCTCAGTGTGAACTGCTGCGCTGTTCGTTGCAGGAAGGTATGGATATTTTGCTCTGGAGGGGCCATTTTGCGCGGCCAGAGACGTTGCAGCTACACGACGATCTGGGCAGGATTAACTTCTCGTGCATCCTGGAAGGCACATCGCGCTTTGCGATTCAGGGACTCCGGCGCCACACCGACTGGGAGCTTGCGCGCAATCGCCATTACATTACCCATACGCCAGACTGTCGCGGCAGCGCCTCCTATTGTGGCCGATTCGAGAGCATTACCCTCTCCTTCAGCCCTGAAACCCTCGCGCTGTGGGTGCCGGATATTAGCGCGGTCATTAAGAATAAGATCGACTCCCACTGCTGTTGCCAGCAGCAGCGTTGTAATGCTGAAACCCACTTAACGGCTCAGGCCTTGCGTCACGCGCTGATGCGCATGCACGGCGGCTTCAGTCATGAACAAAAGCCGTCGACGCTATGGTTGCAGGGGCAAAGTCTGGTCATGCTCAGTCTGGTGCTGGATGAACATCGCGAAGACGCCAGTTGCCTCTCCTGCCACTTCAACCCGATGGAACGCCAGAAACTGCTGCGGGCGAAGGATCTGCTGCTGGCTGATCTGACGCAAGCGCCGGGCGTCGCGGAGCTGGCCAGAGAGTCCGGTCTGAGCGTTCTCAAAATTAAGCGAGGCTTCCGCGTTCTGTTCAACAACAGCGTCTATGGCCTGTTTCAGGCTGAACGAATGCAGGAAGCCAGAAGACGCCTGGCCAACGGCAATACCTCCGTCATGACGGTGGCGGCCGATCTGGGCTATGCCAACGCCAGCCATTTCTCTGCCGCCTTCCAGAAACAGTTTGGCGTAACTCCTTCGACCTTTAAACGCGGGATGTAACCGGGGTCGCGCCCCCCTAAACTCCTCCCTGACAGAGGCCCGGATACCCCATCCGGGCCTCTGTTCTTTCCGCCTGTTACCAACCCGAAACGGGCATAAATAAACCCGTTTCGGGTAGCATCCAATTGTTAATAATTATTATTCTCATATGAGTAATGCTTTTCGGTAAGACGTGCCATCAGGAGGAAGAATGATTTCTGGCGCACCATCTCAGGATTCGCTGTTACCGGACAACCGCCACGCGGCTGATTACCAACAATTACGCGAGCGGCTCATACAGGAACTGAATTTAACGCCGCAGCAGTTACATGAAGAGAGCAACCTGATCCAGGCCGGCCTGGATTCCATAAGATTGATGAGATGGTTACACTGGTTTCGTAAAAATGGCTACCGCCTTACCCTTCGCGAGCTGTATGCCGCCCCCACGCTGGCGGCATGGAACCAGTTAATGCTCAGCCGGTCGCCGGAGAACGCGGAAGAAGAAACGCCGCCCGACGAATCATCCTGGCCGAACATGACCGAAAGTACCCCCTTCCCATTGACGCCAGTACAGCACGCCTACCTGACGGGCCGCATGCCGGGGCAGACGCTTGGCGGCGTGGGTTGCCACCTGTATCAGGAGTTTGAAGGCCATTGTCTGACGGCGTCGCAGCTGGAGCAGGCCATCACGACCTTGCTGCAACGCCACCCAATGCTGCATATCGCCTTTCGCCCCGACGGGCAGCAGGTCTGGCTACCGCAACCTTACTGGAACGGCGTCACCGTTCATGATTTACGCCATAACGACGCTGAAAGCCGCCAGGCCTATCTGGACGCACTGCGCCAGCGCCTGAGCCACCGTCTTTTACGCGTGGAAATCGGCGAAACGTTTGATTTTCAGCTGACGCTCTTGCCGGACAATCGCCACCGCCTCCATGTCAATATTGACCTGCTGATTATGGATGCCTCCAGCTTTACGCTTTTCTTCGATGAGCTTAACGCCCTGCTGGCCGGAGAATCGCTGCCGGCTATCGACACCCGCTATGATTTCCGCTCGTATTTGCTGCACCAGCAGAAGATCAATCAACCACTGAGAGACGTCGCGCGCGCTTACTGGCTGGCGAAAGCATCGACGCTTCCCCCCGCGCCCGTCTTGCCGCTGGCCTGCGAACCCGCCACGCTACGTGAAGTCCGTAATACCCGACGCCGCATGATTGTCCCGGCAACACGCTGGCACGCCTTTAGCAACCGGGCCGGCGAGTATGGCGTGACGCCGACAATGGCACTGGCGACCTGTTTTTCTGCCGTGCTGGCTCGCTGGGGCGGCCTGACGCGTCTGCTGCTTAACATCACCTTATTCGACCGCCAGCCGCTCAACCCCGCGGGGGGGCCGCCGCCTGAGCTCGCCCAA